>Ga0307430_1000342_pt1 | contig 41929 bp, 39 predicted proteins | sample SalMarWE160130MG_FD_202159 | JGI IMG/M metagenome (GOLD analysis project Ga0307430, IMG submission 202159) | Salt marsh sediment microbial communities from the Plum Island Ecosystem LTER, Massachusetts, United States - WE1603-130 | ecosystem: Environmental > Aquatic > Marine > Intertidal zone >...
ATCCGTTCACTTGGTGGTATTCTGTTCATGGCGTGGGATTCCTTTCCGCCCGTAAGGGCAGTGGTTTTGTGATAAACCAAAGGATATCTCACGCCGCTTATTTTTACAGCATTATAAGGACATCACCCTGGTTTCAACCCCTAGTGAATAGTCTCAATTCTTTTTACAGCAATATGTTGAAAACGTACTACTTCCAGGGGATGATGCTTGGGAGAATCCGATCTCCGGAGTGAGAATTGTTGCCCTGCTAAGTTGCACTGTGCTGCATAGCACTCAACGCAGCGTTGTCCGCAATTTTGCAAACTTACTAATTCCTGAATCTGCCTCCTGGCGTACGCTGTTTTCTATCTTCCGACCTAATAGGCGCGAAAACGTACACCCAGTGTTGGTTTTCATTTGTAATTGGCCAAGTCACGGAGTATTTGGTTGGTATCCCATAGATAACTGGCCAAACCTGCAGCTAATTCACTTAAAACAGGCCGAAAAGACTCTATTAGTTTTACCTATTTTTTGCCTAAGATTTTCTGAGGACGTTCAAGTCAAAGAGTAACTACTATCAAATTTGTTGGTGGCAAGCTTGTTACTTACTCATTCACGTACTCAATCACCACGACGATACCCTCCTCCTCCCTCCTGCGCCACACTTCCAGGTCAACCGTGTCCGGATCGAGGTATCCAAGCCCCTCCCGTAACGGCATGGTACGGGAGGTGAAATCGTAACGTCGTTAAAGTTCATCAAGATACACAGAGTGTCTCCGCCCAATGGAAGTATTCTGCTTTTGGTTGTTCGTTCTAATCGCATGCCAGCCGCGATGTCAGGCTGAGTTCATCGGGCTCAAACACATGGGCAACCTCAGCACGCTGAGCAATCACAGCCCCTAACTTCGAAATGCCATATACTGCGGATCTCATCCATGCTCATTCCCCAAGTCGGTAGGCGTGTTTAGCTAGACGGTAGGCGCAATCCTTCACCATCTCCGATGCATCCTCTCGATCAACGATGCCGCGTACCACCAGCCCTGCGATCCAGTTGGCATCGACGCGGCGGGCCAAGTCATGCCGGGCGGGGATCGAGGGAAAGGCGCGTGTATCGTCATTGAAACCAACTGTGTTATACAGACCAGCAGTCTCGATCACCTGATCGCGATATCGCGTCATACCGTTGACGCTGTCATGGAACCACCACGCGGGTCCAAGCCGCATGGCAGGGAAGTGCCCAGCCAAGGGAGCCAGTTCCCGCGCATAGGCGGTCTCATCAAGCGTGAAGACGATCAACATAAGCCGGGTATCGTTCCCATACTTGTTCAATAGTGGACGCAGGTTTTGAGTGAATTCGGCTTGTTCCGGGATGTCGGCGCCCGTGTTGGGGCCGAAGCGTTCGGCGATCAGGCGGTTGTAATCACGCACCGACCCTGCATGGAACTGCATCACCAACCCATCGTCAATGCTCATCCGGGCACTCTCCATGATCATGTGTGCGGTGAAGCATTGGGCGTCATCCTCTGTAGCGATGCCGCGAAGCGCTCGCTGGAAAATCGCTTCCGCCTCGGTGATCGATAGTTCGGTCGTGTAAGCAGAGACAGCCGCGTGATCGGTGGATGCCGCGCCCATCTGCTTGAAGAAGGCTCGCCGCTGTTCCAGTGCCTGGATGTAGTGCCGATACGAATCGACTGTGATGCCGCTGGCATCGCTGAGAGCATCGATGTTTCTTTTCCAGCCAGGTGTGTCGATGTTCACAACAGCATCAGGCCGATAAGTGGGGCGAATATCCCCCTGCCAACCGGACTGCCTGATAGCCTGGTGATGCTCAAGCGGATCGGTTGCGGCATCAGTCGTGCATAACACCTCGATGTTGAAACGCTCGAAGAGAACGCGCGGGCGGAACTCCGGCCTGTCCAGCGCGGCTTCGATCTGGTCGTAAATGAACTGGGCAGTTTCACCGCAAAGCTTCTCCTGCACGCCGAAGACTTCATACAACTCTTGCGCCAGCCAGGAACCGGTTGGTGTGCCGCGGAACAGGTAGAAGTGCTCAGCGAAGATCTGCCAGATCCTCCGATGGTCCGTTTCAACTTCCCCGCCGTCAATGCGATGCACACCCAGCGATTCGAGTGGGATCCCTTGTGAATACAGCATTCGGTAAATGTAGTGATCAGGGATCAGCAGCAGCTCTGCCGGGGTGCCAAACGTAGCTTCGGCATCGGCAAACAGTCGGGGATCGACGTGCCCATGCGGGCAGATAAGCGGAAACTCTGCGACCTCTTTGTACAACTCCATCGCCAGCTGGCGATGAGATGGAGTCGGGTCAAAGAAGCGATACGCAGGCAGGTCAAGCAGCTTAGGCATCGGACGTATTCCTTTTTGTTTCGATATACATCACCGGTGAATGGTTGTTTCGCTAATAAGTGAATACCAAACAGGGGCGCCAGCCGCGCATCGGCGAACGTCTATTCAGCACACCACGACCTCAGCGACATTAATCTGGTAATTATAGAACGAGTCTCAGGACATAGGAGACTTTTCAAGAACAGCCGATCGCTGCGTTTCCCGCAACGCAACCCTTCACCGATCACTCAGGGCTATCTTTCCGCCATTTCCGAGCCGCGGCAAGCAGCGCGTCGATATTTTCTGCCGGCGTTTCTGGCGATACGCCGCCGCCGAAGGACAGGATCAACCCCCCACCCGACGCAGCTTTATCAAGACAGGTCTGGGCCGACTGCGAAACATCCTCCGGAGAGCCGCGCATACCGACCTCGACCGGCGGCACATTGCCCATTAGCGCGACGCGATGCCCCATGATAGCTTTCGCCTCGCCAATATCGATCTTGTGGCTGAAGTTGAACACGTCGAAATTCGCATCGACCAGGCTCGTCAGCAGGTGTGGGCAGGGTGTATCGTTGTGAAATACACGGACCAGACCATCGAACTCGTCAAATATCCGGCGCAGGTGCGGGTGGACCAGATTCTCGTAGTCTTTCTTCGATACCATACCGACCAGGTCATCCAGCAGCATGATGCCTTCCGGCTGGTGCAGGGTATCGAGTTGGGCATGCAACCAGTGAATGATGGTCGATGTCATCGTCTCCAAGACGCGATTCACCGCTTGTGGGTTCTTCGCGAATCCCATCATAAGCGGCGTTATGCCCATCACAAATGAGGCAACAGCCATCGGGCCGCGCGCACAGACCATGCGGATGCCAAGCCCATCGGCGCGGAGACGCTCCTCCGCCAGCGCGTACGATCGCAGCACCAGCGGCATCAGCCCATGCTTGTTTGGGTCAGCCGGGCTCGCATCGCTCCAGGCTACGAGGTCACTCAACACCGGCTCAATCGACGGGGGTCGGTTATGGTAAAAATGCAGCTTAACGCCAAATCCGGACGGCTCTGCTGCCATTCCATACTCGAACCAGAAACCAGGCACCCAGACTGCATCCGGGAATCGATCCAACAGCCCTTTGTTGATCGCAAGCCAACGATCCGGCAGCAGGTAGTAGTCCCGAGTGTCGATCCCGGCATAGCCGGGCAGCCACGGGCTATCGACGATCAGGCCAACGGGTACCTGCTTGGGCTCTTCTAGACGCGCCGCCTGTTTAAACGCTTCCCACGACATAATTCTCCATCCTTAATTTATGAATCACACATATCAGATCGATAAATCCCCGCAACAGACCTGATCGATCTTCACAGCGGAGATCCGTTTCTATTCAAGCTAATATTGTCCAATCGCCCGAGCCATGACCGCTTTACTGCGATACGATACCGCTGAGGCTTAGTTCCTCGGCAAAATGACAGGCCACCCAGTGCTCGGGGCCACAGGCTCGCCATTCCGGAATTTCCTGGGAGCATATCTCGTGCGCATAGCGACAGCGCGGATGAAACTTGCATCCGGCGGGTGGGTCGGCCGAGCTGGAGATATCCCCGGGTAGAAGGATCCGGGAGCTGACCTGGTTGGGATCAGAGCGTGGTACGGCGGAGAGAAGTGCCTCAGTGTAAGGATGCTTGGGACAGGCATATAGCTCGTCAGCCGCCGCCAGCTCTACCACGGTCCCCAGATACATCACCGCGACACGGTCGCTAATGTGCTCGACGACTGATAGGTCGTGGGCGATGAAGAGATATGTGAGGCCGAAGTCGTGCTGCAGTTTCTCCAGCAGGTTAAGCACCTGTGCCTGGACTGAAACGTCGAGAGCCGATACTGGCTCATCGGCAATGATCAACCGAGGTTGGAGGGCCAGAGCCCGCGCAATACCAATGCGTTGGCGCTGCCCGCCGCTGAATGCGTAAGGGTAGCGGTTCATGTGCTGTGGCTTCAACCCAACCGCCTCTAACAGCTCGCAGACCTCGTCTTTGAGCTGCTGACCCCTGGCCACATCGTGGATCACAAGGGGCTCGCTGACGATGTCCATCACAGTCATGCGTGGGTTCAATGATGAAAACGGATCCTGGAAGATGATTTGCATCTCTCGCCGGAAGGCCTTCATCTCGCGGTGGGGGATTTCAGCAATATCGACCATATCTCCATTTCTACGGTAAAGAATCTGGCCAGAAGTTGGATTAATTGCCCGGAGGATCAACCGCCCGGTGGTCGTTTTCCCGCAGCCTGACTCGCCGACCAAACCCAACGTCTCACCCTCATTTATAGAGAAGTTCACGCCGTCAACGACCTTGACATAGCCCACCACATTGCGCAAGTAGCCGCGCCGAATTGGAAAATACTTCTTTAGGTCCTGCACTTGCACCAGGGTGGCGTGATCTTGTTCACTGGATTCAGATTGAAGTTCACTCATGGATATCTCTCATGGCTTGTGAATAACAGCGTACAGCCGATAGCTAAGAACTGTATAACGTGCATCTTACCCGATGTCCTGGCCCAACTTCCTCGAGTGGTACTTCCTCCAAACACTCGGCGCGCTTGGATGCCAGGCAGCGAGGATAGAAGGAGCAGCCGCTTTGCACCGAGAAAGGATCAGGTACGCTGCCGGGGATCGGAATCAGGTTCTCCTTGACTCGTCTACCCATCTTGGGAATCGAGCGAAGCAAGCCCACGGTGTATGGATGAAGCGGGCAGTGGAACAACGTTCGCGCCTCGGCGCTCTCCACGACTTTACCCATGTACATCACATCGACGCGATTGGCCATCTCCGCGATAACACCCAGGTTGTGCGTGATCATCATAATCGCAGTCCCCAAGCGCTCCTGGAGCGAGCGCATCAGGTCCAATATTTGGGCCTGGATTGTCACATCCAGGGCAGTGGTCGGCTCATCGGCGATCAGCAGCCGGGGACTGCACGAAAGGGCCATGGCGATCATGGCGCGCTGTCGCATCCCACCCGAGAATTGGTGCGGGTATTCGTCATACCGTTGGGCTGCGTGTGCTATCCCTACCTGTTCCAGCATATCGATGGCGCGTTCCCTGGCTTCCTCCTTGTTGGTACATTGATGAAGCTCTATTGCCTCAGCAACCTGGCTCCCAATGGTATGAACCGGCGAGAATGAGGTCAATGGTTCCTGGAAGTTCATGGCGATCTCGTTGCCCCGGATATCGCGGATCAGCGTGCCCTCCGGATCGACCCGTGCGAGGTCGATGGGCGAATCACCGTTACCTCGATAGTACAAAATCTTCCCACCGACAATACGCGCTATTTTCTTGGGCAGAAGACGGAGTATTGATAATGCCGTCACGCTCTTGCCACAGCCCGACTCGCCGACCAGGCCGAGTGTTTCGTTGGCATGGATACTCAATGAAACCCCATCCACCGCCCGGACGATCCCATCGAGCGTTTGGAAGTGGGTCTTTAGGTTGTCGATCTCGACGACTTCACGTACCCGCCCTCGGGTTGCCTCACTGATGTCTCCTTTGTTGTTGACCACACGGGAGACCGTCATCAGAGACACTCCTGCCTCTTGAGCGACATCGGCCATTGTGATACGTCGACTCATGCGATAGCCTTTTGAGCTAGTCTTTCCGTTAGCGCTAACGCTAGCGCTATACTAGTAAATATACACCGAATTGTCAATACCCTTGCCGAAATCAGGTCGTCGAAAAAGCCTCAGCCACGCAGGGGGCACAGATGCAGATTCGAGACGAAGATTGGGTCCAGAAAAACCATACCTGCTTTTCTTGGATAGAAGCTCTTGCCGCCATCCCCCCTCTTGCGTACCAAAACTTCTGAGATCAAGGTCAAAATATATGGAGACTTTTCAGCCAGAACACGGCTGTCACTATCGAGGAGAGAATCATGGCCGAGATGAAACGGATCATCAACGTGAGAAATATTGCCCCACTGAGTTGCACTGTACAACGCAGCCTACAAGATTTCATCCAATTCAACATTGTCCACTGTATAACAAGCTAAGTAGACGCCGTCACGATATTGAATGACGGAATCTGCCTGCTTACATTTACTAATTTCTAATTTCAGCCAAATTCACTTGAAAACCTACAGCGGGTTCGCGTCGTCCAACGGAATCCGCACATTCTCATTCCAGCAAAGAACGCGTTAGTTCAACCGCCATGCCGGCGTCAGGTGCATAACCGTCAGCGCCGATCTCGTCGGCAAAAGCCTGCGTGACTGGCGCGCCGCCGATAATGATCTTGACCCTGTCTTGCAAGCCCGCCTCCGCGATGGCGGCAATCGTCGTCTGCATCGAATCCATGGTGGTCGTCAACAACGCCGACAAGCCAACCACATCCGGTTCTTGCTCCTTAATGGCTTCGATAAAGCGTTCCGGCGGGACATCTATGCCTAAATCGACGACCTCAAACCCGCCCCCCTCCAGCAACATCGCCACCAGGTTCTTACCAATGTCATGCAAATCGCCGGCGACCGTGCCCAACAATACTTTACCGGCCGAAGGAATGTCAGCCTCTGTTAGGAGCGGCTTGAGAACATCCATCCCGGCATGCATGGCACAGGCGGCGATGAGCACTTCAGGCACGAAGAGATCGCCATCACGGAAGTCAACCCCGACGCGTTCCATCCCTTTGAGTAGTCCATCTTGGAGCACATCCTTCGGAGTAAAGCCTTCATCTAAGGCTTTCCGGGTTAATTGCGCAACGGCATCATCATCCCCTGCATAAAGTTTTACACCAATTTCTACGAGTGTTTCACTCATACATCGAATCCTTTCTGACTCAAGTAGATTTCAAGCGCAGACGATTTTGGAGAAAGGCGTGACACAAGAATGGTCCGCGGATCGCACGAGCGCCCTCTTGCCAGAACGGCTGTAATTCTCCCGCCTGAGACTTTCCACCCGCGCTCTTGCTCGGCGTTAATCCATCCCGTCCCGCACCTATGTCTCAGCTTCTTTTTTGGCGCGATAGGCCTTGATAAAACGTTTCGCGAATGGATCTTTCCCTAAGAGCACGTCGGCGGCCAGGATAAATTCACGCACATGATCGACTCGAACGATCGGCGCGTTGACGCCCTCCCGCAAAGCCATCGCCAAGAACATGTTGTTGATAACATCCCGATCGGGCATGCCGAAGGAAACGTTGCTGGCACCGAGTGTCATATTCACGCCGAGCTGATTTTTGATACCCCGGATCGTATCCAGCGTGACGCGTCCCGCATCGCTTTCCGTGCCGATACTAAGGCATAGCGGATCGATGAGGATATTCTCAGCCCGGATCCCCATTTCCCGAGCCCGCTCGATGATCTTATGCGCGATCTCGATACGTACATCAGCCTCCCCGGGGATGCCGCGATCATCCATGCATAGACCGATTACCACAGCCTCGTGCGCGGCAACGAGCGGCAGGATGGCTTCCAACGAACGTTCTTCCCCGTTAACGGAGTTGACCAGCGGCTTTCCTTGGTAGATCTTCAAACTTTCTTCTAATGCTTTCGAATCGGCAGTGTCAATACTGATCGGGACATCGACCGCTTTCTGCACTCGCTCGACCGCCCGAGGCAGCAGGTCGGATTGATCGACGCCTTGAGCGCCGACATTGACGTCGATGATATCCGCACCGGCTTGAGCTTGAGCGATTGCATCTCGCTCGACCATACTCAGATCGCCCAGGCGAAGCTGTTCGGCAAGCACCCTGCGGCTGGTAGGGTTAATGCGTTCGCCGATCAGCGCTGTCGGCCGGTCCGGGCCAATGTGGACGCTGCTTTCCGTTCCGCGAAGTTCGGTTTCCATAACTCAAATCCCTGTCTCATCCTTTTTGGGAAGAATAGGGGCTGTCTGCGTCATCCGCAGCCAGCCTTTCCGGTCCTGTTAAGCTATGTTACACATCCGCTGACCAAGCATCCATAAATTTCATCCCCGCCCGCCAACTTCGGTGATTCCCATAGCATCTCCAAAACGCTGCTCATTATGCCCAATTTTTTTTAGAATGCAACCTTGAACCAATAAACGTACATTGATCCAGGTATCTTCAATTGGCCTGTGATATCGAATCAATAATGGACAATGTGTACTACATCAATCTCATTCCAAGGATTTATTGTAAACGCATGACTTCGGAGAAAATTACCGGGAAGTATCCGATCTCTGGAATGAGAAGTGTTGCCCCTCTAGATTGCACAATGCTGCATAGCATCCAAGATTGCATTCAACGTGACGTCGTCAATTATCTACCAAACGAATTAATCATACTCTCATTCTTAAATGCCAGAAACGATCTCCGCGTGGATGCGGTTATTCAATTTTGGGCCAAATTCCCGTTATATCACCAAGACCAATTGACATGGCGCCAAAACCAATTGAAAACCTACAGTATCGATGTGGACCAGGAAATTTCGTCTTTCCGATTCGCAAACTCAGCAATTGCTTAAGGAATACACTGGCTGTACTTTTGCCCCAACCCGCACGCGGCTAATAGCAGTATATATGTATGGGTTAGGACACTCGTACGGAGAGATCATGGAGCTTACTGGAAAAAGCCGAAAGACAATAAACAGATGGTGTCAGCAGTACAAACAAGAGGGCATCGAAGGGTTGAGGGACAAACGCCGGCGGGTCGAAGCCAAAGCGAATTGAGTTAATAAAATCCGGCTGGATCTCGGAGGCGTTTATCCTGAGCTCTATCGAAGGACTCCAGCGAATGGTTAGATGGCGCTAAGTTCCACTATCTTTATTGGACCAGTATTCATCTGCCTCCGCCTCCAATTTCTCTAAGCGCGTGTAGTAGTCTGGAAATTCTCTTAGATGTGCCAATGCTATCTTTCCTGTGAGAATTTGATCATCATTTGTAACATTCGTTTCCGGATCATGTGATCCATGCTCAAGCTCAACCCCCAAGCCCATACGGAATTCTTCGAGCTCAACGACATCCCAGTTTATGCCAAGCTCATTGCCAATTCGCTTCGCTTCCTCATCCGTGAATTTCTTTCCTTCACTCATTGATCACCTCTTGATAGGATTCGGCATCACATATTGATCATCATTCCAGCGATTTCCAAAACGCCATCTAACGATTACGCTTCAGCTGCAGCGGCAGGCATGGCAAGACTCGCAGGCAAACCAGAACCATTGCTGCCAAGCTGCACAGGTTAAGGCGCGGCGCAACTGCTGTCTGCCTGCAAGCCATGGTTAGCCCGCTGATTTACTTAAAAAATGATATCTTGCGCCAAAGCGCTTTTTAGATAAGCGTCTGCTCGAGTAATTCGACGTATTTGTCCGGGTTGAAGAGCAAGGCGGTGTGCCCCATATTACCCATGTCAAATACTTCCACGGTACGACCAAATAGCTTTTCGTAACGGGGAACATCCTTTTTACTCTGAGTCGGGTCGTTTTCAGCGCTGAGGACGATGATGCGGCCTGTCCAGTCACGATAAGCGGCAGGCGTGACAATGCCCTTACGGATTACATCGGCAGCAATGGCAAAATGCGAAACCATATCGGCACGAGATAGATCGGTTTGCATCATCGTGTGCATGGCTTCCACCCATTCGGCGCGCTCAGCTTCGGGCACGGTGAGGATTTTAAAAATTTTACCCGCCAGCAGGTTCTTGACAGTTTTTTCGGGTAGGAGGCGCGCCAGTGCAATGAAGAAATATTCCACAAATAGCCAGGCTTTGCCGTAATCTGCAGGACCGGTGCTGGAGAGGATGAGCCGTTCGACAACCTTACCCTTGTGTGCCAGATAGACTTGAGCCAGTAATCCGCCGTAAGACTGACCTGCAAGCGCGAAGGTGTCTACACCTTCGGTTTGTAAGATAGCGTCGAAGGCAGTGATGAACTCATCAATTGACTTCACGGGTGGGTAATCGGGGGCGATGACAGTATGGCGAGCAGCAAGCCTTTCCATGAAGGCGAATCCTGGCGCCGCCCGGCGCAGTCCGCCGGTGAGCCAGAGGATGGGTGCGCCCGTCCCGATGCGGTAGTAACGCCAGGCTGTATCATTGACGAGAATTTTCTTCCCAAATCGATCAGCAAAGTGGTTCATTTGTTCCAAAATGGTCATAATTTCACCTCGAGATATTAACAGCGGCTTAACGGCTTTGCGCTCACCCGCTCTCAACCCCAATCATACTCCAACTCCAGGAAAATCCGGCTGAATATCGGGGGCATCTAACTACGCAGTATCTTAAGTAAATACAGCAGGGCATCGAAGGTTTGAGGGACAAACGCCTGCGGGTCAAAGCCAAAGTGCGTTGATTTAAGAAAATACGGCTGAATCGCGGGAACTTCTATTCCAGGTCCTTCGACAGAGTTCATCCTGAGCTTCGTCGAAAGACTCAGGACATAACTCCATCGAAGGGCTTCCGCGAATTGTCTACCGGACGGGTTAAATGCTGCACCGCGCTCTTACGCCTCTTGCCCGAGTTTCCGCCTCGCTTGTTGAAATTGATTATCGGTAATCCATCTTACCAACCAGTGGAAAAACCTGAACAAACTCCAAACAAGCCCTGCCTCCCCTGGCAAGATTGCAGGCTTCTGCTTGATGATCCCATCCACAAAGACTTCTGCGACATCCTGAGCGCTCAACAGCTTTACACTTTCTGACATCAGAGCACACTCTCTTGGCTTCGATCGGTTCTCCACCTCAAACCCAGGTGTGTCGGTGTCTGGAGGATACAACACTGAAAAAGTAACGTTGTATGGTTTCAGTTCATGACGCAGAGCTTCCGTCAACCCTACGACCTGTAAGGGGGAAAAACTATATCCGTACTGTTTTTCGTTGTAACCTTAACCTGGAATATGGGAAATTCGTGCCCGGATGATGTTTTTCCACCCTGCACGGCCAATTTTCTAGAACGGATGTACATTTTCGGCCAGCACAATCTCCGAGAGACAAGCCTTCGAGACTTCGTTTTGCTCGCTCAAGTGCGCTGTCTGGTTCCATGGTTATCTATTACAAGTTTTAAAGATGAATAAATTTGGAATTCTTCCGAGTGTGTGTTGTTGGAATTGAAATTACTAATCAGTCGTTATCTCTGATAAGACCTCCCAAATCCTTACCATTGCCAGTGTGTCCAATTCACAATAGCGGAGCAAGTTTTCGCGCATTTCACTGATTTGTTCGCTGGGAACGAGACCAGTTATTATGTCAGCCCAGGCCAGCATCGCTTCATCTCCTTTGGAGATTGGAAGGCCTTCGTATTTGAGATCGCGATCATCTACTAAGACTGGCAAGACGTTCTTGATGGATGCACTTCCTTGGAAATCAGGATGGATGTAGTAACCCTTGCTAAAACAATCCATCAAGTCGTAAATCCTATCATTTATTCCCAATAGGAAATCGCTATGCTCCGGGTACATTTCGGCCATGTCTTTGTTTCGGCTTACCTCAAAGGATTTATTCCACACAACCACGGATCCTGATTGACTCATGTGTTGAGCCAGATGCCGAACGATCTTAATTCCTGGATCACCATCTTCCGTGATCAAACACTCAAAGTGTTCTGGATCGCTTCCCTGTTCTGGAATAACGTGTAGGGAATATTGAAATACGATATGCTGATAGGGCTTGTACCCATCGAAGAGAGGGACTGCCGGGTTGTAAGTTTCGTAATCCAGGAAATAAAGTGGATACTCTAATTGCTGTAATTCACCTGTGATGACTGCTATATCAATCAAAGGTTTTCCTTGTTTTACTGCCATCACATGCTGGTTTTGGCGGTCTGACAAAGGATAATCATCAGGGATATTTTTAATGTCCAATACCTTACTACTTAATAATCCTCTTGCCTTCTTCTGGTTAAGTCTGGGGACGTTATAAATTGGATACTCCGGCAATTCTGGATGACACAAGGATGGACATGGACAGGAATTTGGTTTTACACAATTCGCAATTCCCTTGTCAGATTCCTGTGCCACTACTTTCCTGGCGCCTTCTCTAGCGGTGACAATCTCATCTCTGATATTTTCACTTTCCTCTGTGAGGTCTTCTACGACAAATAATTGATCTATATCTACTTCCCCACTCCGGACATATTCCTTATTTAGAAGAACAAGATAAACATTCCGAACCGGTATTGATACCTTGCACGCAATGTGTTGAAAAGCCACGTCATAGATGTAATCCTTATGAACTGAAGTGGAGCTTTTTATCTCGTAAATGTCATAGACTTGCTTGCTAGTATCCAGGGCTAAGACATCTACCCTCGCTTGATAATCGCCATCAGTGAAAGTCTTTTGTGATATCAACTCATGATCTGATGTAGCGAAATGCCCTTGAAGAAATACATTGGCTAACTTCTCGATTTCTTTTCCTTGTTCCATGAGATGTAGGTCATATGGGGATGGAACAGTCTCGATCTTGCCCTGCTTTTCTGCCCACAGGTGCAAAGGTGCATCAAAAAGATAGAGTAAAAAATCCGTTTTAGTAATCATCGATTTTCAAATTCCTTTGCCATGGCGGGTCTTTGGATCTGATCCGAATCCGGTACACTGTCCATCAATCGTTCTAATTTTGCTAAACTAATTGGTCGCTGGCCATTCTTTTGCATCTTTCCGGCAACTTCCCAGGCGAGATTGCCAGGCCCATTGAATACTTCATGAATTGATCCATCACGTTGAATTTGAATCACGACTAAGTATTCTGGTTCACTTGACAACGCAACCCTCCGAACCCGAGTTGCCTTGATCTGGACTTTCCTTCCGTCCTCTGCCACAGCGTCATGCCCTTCACTTGATGATGGAAGCAGCTCAAGACCATATTCCGCTGCAACCAACACTTCCCCGAGGCTCCCAACAAGATGGCCATCGGGAGTAAAGCGACGCTCCGGAAAGAGCTCTTGTAGCCTATCTACAATTGAATACAACTCTCTCACAAGTGTTGGAATTTCCTTAATTGACTTATTTATCATGGTCTGGGTCTATTCCAGCTTTCTGTTGCGGGCTAATTCGCAGAGGAGTTATCGTACCACCGGCGATCCCCTTGCCCCCATCATATACTACCTATCATCACATTCAACAAAAAAATTGTCACAATCTACTAATGTCGAAGTTCGATTCAAAGTAAAAGCTCAAGTTTTTTCCTCAACCTATTAACATTCACGAGATCTCTGGGATAGATTGATATCAAAGTAATCCCATTTCGCTTGCATAACTTCTTCTTTTCTTTCATCTTTTTATCGTGATCTGGATCACCAGCCAAGCCGAAGTATTCAATAAACATATCACTTACAACAAAATCAGCCCTGTATCTGCTTTCTGGATACGATACCTCTTTTTCATGCTTGATTCCTTGAGCAAATAAGAACTCGTCTATTGTTTTTTCCCCTAGTGAATAACACACATGGCTGTCTTTTGCGACACATTGAATCCCTCGAGTTGTTATCCTGGTTCCATCTTCAAGGATGCCAGCATCTATAAGACCCTGTTGCCACGATCCAAATAATTCCTTAACCCGCGCTACAAAAGGTTTGCGCTTTAAGATCAATAGTGGCCTGACTCCTTGGTTCCAGATGGTAACATTACACTTGGATAAATTTTTTGGGGGTCAGGTCAGTTGTGTTTTTATCGAAAAGTATCTCTACTTATCTCATTCACTTATGTCCCAAGGGTTACGAAACGACAGATCACCTTCTGATCCTAGAACCTTGGGACACAAACTCCCTCAGCTCATTGACACTATGCTGTTCGATTCCTAGTTTATCGAGCGTGCGACCACGACGCCAGTAATCTGTTTGGTGGACAAAGCATGCCAAGCGGATAATGCTTTCGATACCTCGAACGGAAACCCCATAGCGCTTTGCAAGAGAAGCAATGGGCACAAGACTCATAGGGACATCCTCAAAGATATAGCGATGATTCAACGTTTTGGGCGCCGTTATACCGTAGTAGCCTGTTTGATTCTGTATCGCCTCGTAAATATTGTCCCCCTGGACATTGTATGCCATCTGAAGCCATTCAAGTGCTGTCCTAGCCCGGACACCGACCGCTGAAGCAACGGTCACGCGTTCCCGATCGAGGACTTCCAACACCCGCGCTGTCGAAGGCGTTACCCCGTCAATATAAAACTGAAACTCCCCTGCGGTGGATTCTATTCGGCCGGAATTGAGTAATGTCAAAGCAGGGTGGAAAATCGCTCCCATGTTGTCTAATCCAGTGTGAAGCACAGATTTCCCGTCGACAAATTCCGGATAAACATCTTGTAGTTTATTTAGGATTTCTTGCGTTCCGGTTGCTGGGATTGCAGCCAAGCCGACAGCGTTTTTAATCCGAAATATACGTGCCTCTGCCGGACCCTCAGATCTACTGGCATAAATAAACGTTCCAGCTTCGGCGATTTTGATCTCTGCGGAGCAATCTAGCTGACGAAGTACTTTAATGAACTCGAGCGCGCCACCGGTTCGTCCCGGATGAAGGATAATGACCTGACCATTACGCAAATGGGGAGCTACTTTGGCTGCAACGCTGCCGTGCGCTGTGGCCGGGACGACGACCATGATCATGTCCGCTTTTTCCAGTGCCTCGGCTATATTAGAGGTCACGAGTTTAAGTTCTCCAAAACCACGTGGTCCGCCATCATAACTTTCGAGGCGGATTGTGCCTAACTCCTTGATGGCTTCAATTCGGTCCGCCGTGCGGTTGAAAAGCGTCACCTCTTTTCCCATTAAAGCCAGGTGAGCAGCCATTGCCTTTCCGCCATTACCAGCGCCGATCACCGTATATTTCAGAGATTTTGCCATGGTTTCTACCCTCCTTCATTAATTCCCTAAAGTTATTGTTGCGAGACAATGAGACGCTGCCCTCTAAGAGCTATAACTCCAACCTAGCTAATCGCTTCATTTCCGGGACCGGCTGCCCTGTTCTAGGATCTGTTGCTACACAGGCCCCCCGTTCATCAAATCCCGTCAGTATGTTTCCGCGCGCAAAAGGATTACTCTTCAATTGCGGAGCATCCAGGATGCCCATTGTTACCGCACGGGATAAAGTTTCCGGGTCAATTAACGGATCATCCACAGCGGATGAAGCCAATGATCGAATTGCATCCAGAGTGTGTTCAGCCTCGCTAACCAACTCTTCAACGCGGGTCTGTATCGCTCGATCTGTTGTCATATCAGGCGCACCATTGATTGAGTTTGTGATTGCGCGTTGTGCGATCTTGCACGCTTCAATCACATCTTCGGCGGTTGCGGCATGATGCGCTTCCGTATGGCCAACCACATGGACGATATGAGGATCAAGCGACATTTGCAGGTATACGCTGGTGGCGAGTTGTGCCCGGGCTTCACTAATGTCCAATGGATAACTTAGTAATCCAGTGCGCGTCTGACGCCAAATTCTAAAGCCAGACCCTGACAACGGATCAATAATCTTCAAGCACGCCATCATTTTTGCTAGATCCATCGCGTCAGATGTGCCATATGGACTGTTAAACATCATCTGAGCAACGTAGTCTTGGACCCCAAATGCGTGTGCGTTGTAGGCAGAGAGATAAGCCGACACGACGAAGATGACATCGGGTGCGTCTCGCATGCCCCAGTGATGCGGTTCGTTCAACTCGACCGGAATATTTCGCTCACCATACCATCTAATCACGCGCTGATGCTGTTCGATAGATCCTTGAAGGTCCCAAGGCCCACGTCCATCCATTTGATTGAACCAGAAAAGAGGTATGGCACACCAAGCGATATTGATCGCTTCGAGGTACATTTCAGCCAGTTCGATAAAATTATCCGTCCCCGAATACGTACGCAGCAAAGGATGGTTTCCATGCCTGCTGGCCTCGTAGAGTTTTGTGTAGTCTTCGACTGAGCGAACAGGTACTCCACCAGCTCCACGCGCGCGTGGGTTCTGTCGATCAGGGTGGAAAAAGTTTTGTTGTGCATCCTGGTCGATTCCAATCGAGATGACATCCAACGCAGACGACTCTGCCACACGGCGAATGCCCTTCACAGTCGCTTCCATTGTTGGTAATCCGAAGTGGTGACGCAACACTGGAAATGGCGTTTTCCAGCGTATTCGTTCAATCAATCTTTGCGGGAATTCCATTGGTTCCCTAAACTCGTCCGCACCCCCCTTCAAGTAGGCAATAATAGTCTCCAGCGATTGACTGCCGTCGAATATCTGCTCAAAGAAACCCAGGGCCTGCGCCCGTGCCGCTACCGGGGGCGTACCTCCGAACGCGAAGCGTACTCCGCTTGCATGCAGCGAATCAGCAGCTTCTGCGAATTCACCGAGAAGCCGCTCCCCCGTCTCGGCAGTTAATCGATATGAAACCCCGACGAGATCAGCGTTCTCCCTTCTCGCAGCATCCAGGACAGCTTCGATTGATTTTGCCGCTCCCAGAAAGACAGTTCGCCAACCAACTTTCTCGGCCAGTCTAAGAAAGTTGATCACGCCAGCAACATGAACACACTCTCCAAGACCTCCTGCGACAATCGTGCCCGCATCTGAATCTACATTACCCAAAGATGAACTCCTTCGTTCTCAACTGTAAAGACTAGCCACATATCTATCTCAATAAGCAGCTAAAGTAATAATTCGAAATACTTGATCTGTACTGCTACAGACCAGGCAAATCTACGGACATTCAGCTCTCGAGAGCGACTTAAGATGCGTGGGTAGAATACTGGAAAGCCGTAGTGAAAATATTCACTCGCTTGAGTTATCTTGTTTATGACAGATGTATTCAGATTCGGACCAAAGATACGGAAAACTTGGATTCGAATTTAGACAGTGGCGGCTTGGAGAGCAAAGGCGAACGCTTCAGGGTTACCTATGTTGAATTCATTCTGCCGGAGGGCATTCTCTCACTTATCCACTCGATTCGTACATTGTCTTTAACTACCACGAATTCCTTGTCGCCTGTGATAAGTATGGTCGATCTCGGTATAGCGTCAGGACATTGTTGACACTATATTATTCACAACGTCGTTTATACTCTACTTCAGTGATCAATCCTCCACACGACCAACCCCACATTTGTCACAATACCGCGGAACTTGTTTGTTCGCAACTCTCAACGACTAATTTGATTGAAGCAGAAGTGATGATCACACACCTAGCCTGCCCCCAAAATTTGTAGCATTCATTATGGGACTCTCAAAGGTTGAGCAAGAATCTCCGGGGATTAACGTCTCGGTCACTGGATAACGATAACCAAGTGCGCTGTGGGGTCTTAGCGTGATGTAGTGTTTAACCGACAACTAGCTAATTTCCTGTGAAATAGCCAGATCTATATGACATAGCGCCAATTACGTATGAAAACCTACATCTGCTTGTAGGTTTTCACTTATATCTGGCCAAGCTACGCAACATCAGGCCGGTATTTCACAGATTTCTGGCCAGTTAACCTCACAAATAACTGGCTAAACCTGCAGTTATGTCACTCGAAACTGGCCAAATTTCAATGCCCAGCCCAAGCGCAATAAGGTTCTCCTGTTTACTCAACTTTATAATGATGTATCGAATTAATAGACGCTTTACAAAGGGAATGCCTGCCTTCTTAGTACCAAGTTGAAATATTATATCTGGATCAGTATTTGGGGGTCAGGTCACCTCATTAATACGAATTCCTTTGTAATCAATTAGGCTCTGGCTAACGATTGGCATCACCCGCTTGGCGAATGCGGAAAAGAGCTTTCGCCATCCGAGTGACCCCAAAGCGCGTGGAGCAGTCGAAGAGCGCCGAGATTAGCCAAGTCGGGTGCATGCACTTGTTGGGAGGCAGCCTGATCCCAGTTTCTGGCAAGTGCCTCTCAGTCCGACCGCTTAAGATCAGCCAATCCTTTTAAAAAGGTCGTCACGTTTCGTCCCAAATCCGGTACACAATAGCCGCCCTCTTGGACAACCAGCGTGGGTACGTTTAGCGTTCGAATACGCCGGCCGACTTTATTGAAGCCTGCCGTCGTGAGCTGAAAAGTGCCAATCGGATCACCAATGTACGTATCAAACCCGGCTGAGACTATGAGCCACTGAGGATTAAATGCAGTCAAGCGCATCAGAAGGGTTTCCAGCGCAGATAAATATCGGCCTTGGCCAGTTCCAGGTGACAGTGGCACGTTCCTATTTGTACCCTCACCCGCTCCTATGCCAACCTCATCTGCGTAACCGGCGAAGAAAGGGTAGTCTGTACCAGGGTCAATGTGAAGAGAGCCATACCATACGTCTGGCTCTGCGTAAAAGATGGCCTGGGTGCCATTTCCGTGATGGTAGTCTATGTCCAGGATGGCGACCCGTTCACCGTTTTCACGCAATACCCGTGCAGCAATAGCCGCATTATTCAGATAGCAATAACCGCCAAAAAAGTCAGGTCCAGCGTGATGCCCCGGTGGACGGCATAAAGCGTATACACGTGACTCTCCAGATTGCAGATGCCTCGCCCCGGTAATTGCACAGTGGGCCGAAGTCACCGTTGCTTTCCAGGTGTGCTCGTCTATTGGCACCCCCGTGTTCGTACAGTAGAACCCCGTTTGTCCTTCGAAGCAACCTGGACGCCGCCGTTGTCCTGGAGGTGGAAAGAAGGTTGGGAACACGGGCATCGAGACTCCGGCCTCTGCATTCTGCCGCTCGTATGCGGTCGTCAGGTACTCGATCATACCCGTGTCGTGAACGGCGCGTATCAGCTCAAGTCCGGCGTCATCAGGAGCGATGACTGGTCCCAACTCCTGCTCGTTGATGGCAGACAGGATGCTGTCAACACGCTCCGGCACGTCAAACGATGCGGAGCGCTCGCCTTGCTTGACGACGTAAGTGGGCCGATGGGTGCGCTGCACAGGCGAGTAGATAGTCAACACGATGAAGACCCTCGTGCCGTCAGGTGTGATCGGGGCAGATATACCTTTTCCACGTAGGGCGACGTCATCGCCCGGAGCAGCGCGCTGTACCCGACGTCGAACTGCACTTCGGCTCCGACTTCCAGGCCCAGGCCACTGACGTCCAAAATTAAATGATCGCTGCATGCCCCCAGAACATCCGCCTTTATCCTGGGTTTGATTGCCGAACCATCAACGTCCTGTCTTCCAAGGGCGAGGATTGCCCTTTCCATGTTTCCTTTGTCCTTAAATACGCGTTTGTTACCGAATGCATCCTGGGTAATTTCGCCGTAGGGCTTTGATGGTTTTGCCTTAAGTTCAATAACCTCAGCGATCAATGTAAACGCATCTGTATATAAGCCTGGAATCCCTTTTCGGTTTAGTGTGTCACAACCCAGCAGGATTGCCTCACCGATACGCAAGTGGTTGACGAGGCCGACGTCCGGCGTGGTGACAAACCATTGATAATTTGCCGAATTCCCTCCGGAGATAATTTCAAAGTTGATGCCATACTTGCGTTGAAGATGACCAGCAATTTCAGACAACTCCTGTATTTTTGCCTCGGTGGGCCTAACTCCTCCAAAACAGGCTAAATTCGTTCCAACCCCTACTAGTTTGATGCCTTGCAAACTAAGCGTCTCCTTTACCACTACCTCGAGGTCGGAAGGCAGTATGCCCTCCCGCAGATCGCCCAGTTCGATCATCAGAATAATCTGCTGGATCTTGCCGCGTTTTGACGCCTGCCTGGCAAGAAGTCGGATAACGGAGATTTCAGTATTGAGGCTCACGTCGATAAATTCGACCACTCGTTCGACCTCGCTGGGCATAGGAGAGCGTATAAGAATGAATTGCGCGTCTAACCCGGCCTCTCGCATCTTTTGGATGTTGGCGATGCGTGAATCACCGAAGGAGCGAATGCCACTGTTGAGCAAAGCGCTCGCAATCCTGGGGGAGCCACATACTCCTTTTGTGACGGCGGTGACGCAGATCCCCTTGGAGCCGTATAGCGCCGTCAGCTTCTGGGCATTATGCGCCAGTTTGTCGAGTTCTATCTCTATCCGAGGTGCTGGCATCTCATTATCTAGTCTTCAAACCGAGTCTTTTAATTGCACTCTGAATGATCTCATCCAACAAATCCTTGCCGTCCTTTCCTTCTGCGCGTGCCATGAAGCCTATATAGCTGTGAGGTTTTTCTTTCGGCGTGCACATCAGTCCGGTAAAAGTATTTCCCTCCAACAATAACGGTCCTTCCTCGGTCAAAATCGTGTCGATTCGGCCAAAATCCTTGAATCCCAACACATGATAAGCCCGGAGCGCTAATTCTTGCATCATCTGGGTCTCTTCAGCAGTCAGTGGAGCAGGACAAAGGAAGGAATCGTTATCTAACCCCTTTTTCTCAAAAGTTAGTGTGACATCCCCTTTACGATACACGATCTCCAAGGGAGGAAGGACTCTTGCATTTTCATTGCCCAGTACACCCAGGGTAATTTCTCTCCCTTGCAAGAATTTCTCTATGAGGACTGGTTGGCCGATAGTATCAAGCTTTTCTACAACCCCACTGACCAGTTGGTCGTAGCTGTGGACGACAGATGCGTCGTTGATCCCTGCGCTACCTCGGCCGGCTACCGGCTTGATGAAAAGCGGATATTCGAAAGGCGGATCGTCCCGAAACACCTCGCAGTCTTCCTCTGATCTGGCCAAACAGAAAGGCGATGTCGGCAGGCCCACCTGCTGCCAGAGCCTTTTCGCCAGTGATTTATCCATGGCGATGGCCATAGTGAATGTATCGGATCCGACATAGGGTATCTCTAGTTCTTCAAGGATCGCGGCTTCTACCAGGCTGGAAACGTTAAAGACAAGGTCAACTTGTAAAGCCTGTAGGTCGTTGATGACATTGGGTCCCCAATGAATCTGGTAGACGCTATAGCCGGCTTCAGTTAACACTTGTTCGTGATGTTCCACCTCGGCATCTGTCTCGTCGACGACGTTGTCGGCACCGATGAGCTTTTCTTGAATGGTAAAGTTACCTCGTTTCTTGTTCAGTAGGCCGATTCTCAGTTTTGCTATTGTAGCTCGCACTTTGTTGTATCCTCTCTTGCTTTTGCCGCATAACGGCTTTGAGCTGAGACGCCGGGGTTCGCTTTATCAATGGCTTTCCCAGCATCCATATCATGCAACTTTGTAAGCAAATCGCGCTGCATCCCCGGTCGCCTCCAGCGAGAGAATGTGTGAAAAGTCCTCTCTGATGCGAGAATACATCCATCTTTAGGTTCCGTCTAATCTGAGGTTTCTATATAGCACATTGATGGCACGGAGTCGAAGTTGGTTCGCCAGGAAAGATGTCGAGAGATACAAGAAGACGATTATAACAGCTCCTAAGAAGTCGATCCCGCGCAACCTTTACAACGTGTAGGGGGGAAATACTATATCCGTACTAATTTTCGTTGCACCCCCACCCTGTAATATGGGAATATCGTGTCGGGATGATGTTTTTCCACCCCGCATGGTCAATTTTCTAGAACGGATGTCGATTTTCGGCCACCACAGGTTGTGAATGGTCTTGCCCGCCAAGGAAGAATTAAAGAAAAAACCTCGCCGTACGGCGAGGTTTTTTCTTGTAATCCGTTATTAGTTAGTCTTCGGACGCTCCACGCGGGGTTTGGCGATGTTGACTTTAATCTCATTCCCCGCCAAGGTGTAGGTGTTGTATTTGCTGATGGCTTTGTCTGCGCTTTCTTGTGAAGTCATGGTGACAAAGGCAAAACCTTTGGACAGGCCACTCTTCCGGTCCTTGACCAGATCAACCGAGGTGACTTCGCCTTCCTGGATAAATAAAGCCTTAATTTCTTCCTCGGTTGTCGATTTCGCCAGATTGCCTACGTAAATTCTAATATCCACTGCTTACTTCTTTCTACGGCGCGGCCGCAAATGACTTGACCGCCAACTTATAAGCGTCTTGGTGGTCTACGTACAACGGGAGATCCATTTACTCAACTTCCCATTCAGTGTAACACACATTCCGCTCGGATATGCTGCATATCCAATGTGGTTGATTACCATAGAAACGAAGTAGGTTTGCATCCACTATGATCACTTTATTGAGAATTGTATGTTCTCAGAACATTTGAGACAAAAAAGGTGTTTCACTAAGAGAGTCTTTTCGGACACGATCTACCCCGGAGTCTTACACCCTCTCCCGCTGTGCATGATCCCTGCGGCGCTTCTCCAGGGTTCTCCGTTTGATCTCTTCTCTTCGACTCAGCACCTCCTTTTCTCGGCCAAAATAGACATCGGCTGGCGTCAGATTTTCCAACTGTAAGGGGGAAAACCTCATCCGGGTTGAAAAATCAGTAAGAGAATTGTCGAGGAAGACCGAAATTTCAAAATGGATATGATAAATGTAATTGTGAAAAGATAATTCGTAAAGGACACCAGATTGAGGTGATGTTGAACCGGACTAACGGTTTTAGGCTGCCGAAGGTGCCCACCCTCAACTCCGATCATACTCCAACACTAAGATAAATTCGGCTGAATCTCGAGGGCGTTTATTTCACTTGTATTTGGCCAAAAATACTCTACCAAATTTTGCCTTGATTTTGTCTCACAAGCTCTGACACGCTACAAGGCCTTTGCGGAAGTACAGGGTAAGTTCTGTGCCGTCATTGGACCACTCCCATTTTTCCGCCAGACCGGGCTGGATGGGATCGGCAGGATCACGCGGCCAGCGTAGAACCGATTCGTAGATCAGTCGTCCGAGTGCGTGGAAGTCCTTCACGCCGAGGAAAGCGCGCTCCCAGGTGCCGCCGTACTCGCCAACTGAATCGACGGGTACTACAACGAGCGGATTCTCCGGCAGACGCTCTTCGACGGGAGGCAAATCCATATCCGCCAGCATCGGCGCTTCGCTGTAAGCACCAGCCGGTTCTACAGGAACAACCTCACCTGTATCCTCCCCTGTATCTTCACTTCCAGTATCTTCAGGGGGTGCTTGCGTCTCTGGGAGAACATCGGTGTCACAAGCAGCTGAATGCGCAAACGTATTTCTGATGATCTATCAGGGAAATTATTCAACGCACGGTACACAGTTTGTGTAGATACCCCCGCAACCTGGGCAAGATCCTGAATGGTCACTCCCTCCTGAAACACTCCATTCCTTTTCGTTATCACTCACGTTAATACTAATGACATTCATTGTCAAGCGACAGTTGTGCGATGATATAAGATTACTGATCAGGATAATAAATCATTACGTTATTTCTCATTCAAAAAAAGTCTTTGAGCGGCTTTAGCCAGGCGTTCGCCTAGTTCCTGCTTGCGCTGGGGATGCAGCTCGAATGGTGTGCTGAGATCTTTCGCGCGGGCAACCGCGCACAGAGGCACTGATTCTGGCGCATTCCTCTGCATTCGCTGGATTTCAGCCCATCCAGTCGTATCCGGCGTTCGTTCCGCGGCATCAGAATAACTAGGCATTTCCACGCAGATTACGGGAACTTGAAGTCCGAATAACGCGCGCCACTCTTTTATCATGGCGGCAAATTTCTCATCGTAACGGTCAGGGTTTGCCGCGTTACTCTCGCCCTGATACCACAAAATGGCCCGAAATGCGACGCGCTGAATGGGAAGTATGGAGGCGTTAAACAATCCCGTGGGCAGGCTGGGGGGGAACAAAAGGGGAGGAGCCGCGGTATTTGCCCGCGTTTCCTCAACATACTGCCAAACGCCGGCAAGTTCCACACACTCCGCGCCTGCTTCAAGGTAATAGGGCTGCTGGGGCACAAACCCGCCAATTCCTGAGTTTACCACCAGCCGGATGGCAATCAGGTTGTGCCCTTTTTTGAGGATGCCCGGTTTGACGGTATAGCGCCGCGGGGGGTAGCGGTACTCCGTGCAGCCGATTTTCTCCCCGTTAATCCATACGCAGTCGCTTTCCATCAGCGCGCCAAGATGCAAAACCCCCTCTCCTGTCGGCTCCCGGCGTAAATACACTTCGCGGTAAAACCAGAGGCTGCCGCAAAAACCGTCCAGCGGCGTATCAAAAAACATTCCTGGCACCGAAAAGGGCTGCGTTTGGACTGGTAGGACGGAGCACCGGCCCCTGGCATCTGATTTGAGCCCGTTGTACCATCCATCGAAGGCAGCATGCTGTGCGTTCAGGAAGTTATCAAGAGCACCCTCCTCAATAAACGGCTTAAGGCTGCTCATATCCTCCTCAAAATTATCCAGAAGCTCTGCGGACATCCATGATTCAATCCGGGAGCCGCCCTGGGCATTAAGCACCAGGCCAATGGGCACATTGTCATGCGCCTGCATCCTGCGGGCAAAAAAGAAACCTGCCGCGCTGATCTCAAGCATTTGCGGCCATACGGCCGGGATCCAATCTGCGGGTGGGATATCTTCGGCGGGTCTTCCGAACACGCAGCGCAGCTGAAGTCTGAATTGGCGAATTTGTGGAAAATCAGCTGCCAGGATTTCCGCTTCAGAAACATCCAGCACGCGGCTTAGCGGCAGTTCCATATTTGATTGCCCGCTTAAAAGATAAACGTCTCCAAAGCAGATGTCTGTCAGCTCAAGATTTGCGCCAGCGGTGGAAAGGATGATTGTATGATTTGTTCCCGCGGGATGCGGCGGTATAACAATCTCAAAGAGATCGCCGTTGAGTCTTGCCTCAAGAGATTTGCCATCCAGTGTAGCGTGGATAAAATCAGCGTCGCTAACATGCCCCCAGACCAGATTCTTCCTGTAGCGCTGAAAAACCATACCACTTGTGAAAATTCCATCCAAAGTGATGAGGCTTTCGGTACACTCTTTCACGAAGTCATTATATACCACATCTCCACGCGAACTGGACGCGGAGTCCAGCCTGTTATTTGAGAAAAATCACTATCTATTGACTGATTTCGTTAACCCACGCATACTTATACAAAACCGGAAGAGAACCCATATGGATCCTAATGAAAATCTGGAACGCTACCTGAACAATCCGTTCGTCATTCTTGCCGGCCATGTTGCAGATTTGATGATTATCAACGTTATGTGGATAATTTTCTCGCTTCCCTTGATAACAATGGGTGCCGCGACAGCCGCGATGTATTACGCCACCTTCCGCTGCGTGCGGAAGGATGAAACCAACCCGATAGAGAAGTTTTGGCATTCGTTTAAAGGTAACCTGAAGCAGGGAACCATCCTAACGATCATTTATCTGGTTTACGGAGGTGTGGTGGCCCTCGACATTTACGCGGCGAGAAATGGAATCAGAGGAGTTCAGCTGCCAGAGTTCTATGAAATGGCTGCTTACGTTCTCCTGCTCCCCATAGCCTTTACTATTGCCTATATTTTCCCCTACCTATCGCGTTATACAAACACCATCAAAGGTTCATTGGGCAATAGCTTTCTGTTTTCGGCCTCTCACTTGGATCATACTTTACTGCTGCTATTAATGGCCGCTGCATCCATTTTCATTTGTTATGTATTTCCTCCGGTCCTATTAATCGTTCCCGCACTCAATGCCCTGATTGGATCCCTGATGATTGAAAAGGATTTTACGCAAGCAGAACAAATTCGAACCGATAAGCAGGATGAATCGGAGGAAGAAACAGCCTCCTTATCGGATGATCATAACGAGGAATAAGGAAAAGAAATTGGAGATTTTGAACAGCGCAAGCGCTATTATTGAAATTGCTGCCATGGTTGGCGCGGCTATCTTTTTTTGGAAAGGGCTCAATGAGGCGTTCAAGGACCTTAAAAGACCATATGATGGCAGTGAGAAAGGCAAAACCGAAAGCAAAGCCGCATTAATCAAGAGTATGAAGCCGATAGGGGCAGCTGTTTTTCTTTATTCGGTCTCTCGTTTCAGCGCGAACCTGCTGCCGATGGTCGCGGAAGGCTATGGAATACTTTCGGCGGCTATCCAGTCGCTTTGGGAGGGCGTTAGCCGGACTGGTTTTTTACTCGTCGTACCATATATCCTGCAAAACTGGTGGAAGAATAAAGGGCAGTGATCCGGTAATCCACAAATTTGAGACACTATCCCGACCTCACTTTCTGATGCCGGGCAATTCCTCTAGCTTACTCTTTTTATAAAAGCGAGGCCTTTCTAGGACTTACTCAATACCAATCTGGTGTGGTTCGGGATAGGCCCGATTAGGTGACCCGCGCAGGACTCGAACCTGTAACCTACTGATTAAGAGTCAGCTGCTCTGCCAAATTGAGCTAGCGGGCCAATATAACGATTCGCCCCAATTTTGCCCGATCGACCGTCACTGTCAATGAGTGTTAGGATGGTATGGTCTCACAAAGACATCTGGATCACGTATCGATCCCCCGGCAAGCGCAGAACCACCTAGGGAATCAGAAATACGCCTTGCGACTCTTATTCGATTATCCCGGAAAGCCTTATTCCTCACTAAAGGTGACGTCGAATAAAGCCGTGACAGGCTTCGGCGTCGGGAAAATCTATCCTTCGGGTGCTGTTCCCGGCTCATAGATGCGGAAATTGCCGCTGACTTGCAAGAGACCAAGCATCATAAGTAGGCCATCATAGTATCGGTATTGACCAGTGGGGATGGGTTGATCCCACAAGGCCTGCACGAACGGTTCGCCGACCTGGCGGTCAGCAGCTAGGGCTGCAACGGCATTCGTTGCCATCAAGCCTGAAGATCGATGACCGACTTGTGGTTCGCCTGTCAATAAATACTCAGCTTTGTAGTCTTCCATGCCTTGCGAGGCAAAAAAACGCAGCAGACGATTCGATTGCTCTACATGCCATTGGTTTGGCGCGAACCAGACGTAATCCATGCCCACGTTTGCCCCCACACGGAAGGCGTCATAGCGGAAATTACCGTTGTACTCGTCATCGTACGGCGTACCATCAAAGTAGGAGTAATTCGGAGCCAAGCCGGTTTGTTGATTAACCGCGGTTTGCAAATAAGCACGGCTTGCAGCAACGGCATCCACCCAGAAATCGTCGTCCTCGTCCGCCCATCGTGCCCAGAGTTCGTAATAGTGCGGCATGTGATACGATGGATCGGTGAATTGGGAGTTCTGCCCTAATTGTGGAACGAAGACAACCTGTTTGGTTTCAGGATCGAACAGATCGGTGGTCAGATCACCGCGATCATCGTCATGTAACGATGTATCCAGAATGGACTGCGCTTCAGCACGATAGTTGTAAATCCCTTCGCCGCTGCCCCAACGCCCATCAGCGAAGAACAAGGCAGTGATAAACCAGATTTCACCATCTGAGGCGGGGTTGGCGGCGAGTTGGGTCCCGTCCGTTCTGCAGTGCCAGGCGAAGTAGCCTTTGTACCCACCTTCACTTTGGTACATGTACGTCTTTGCCCACTTCCATAGGCGATCGAACTCTTCCTTTTTATTTAGCTGCACAGCGATCATCATGCCATAAGACATGCCTTCGCTGCGCACGTCATCGTTAGCGATATCAGAGATGTAGGCCATGTCAGATCCAACAGGATAGTAGACACGTTCCCTGCCATCGTTGCCGTAGAAGAGTTGGTTGAAGGCAGAATCGATTTTCGCTTGGATCTCTTCGTCGCTCTTGCCGAGGTAGTCCTTGAACAAGTTTGGGTACACACCCGTCTCGAAGGCGGAATGAGTAGGACCAGATGGAGGCGGAGTTCCAGTTGAGGTCATATTGCTATCTGTCGGTGTTGATGGTGTTCCGCTTGAGGGCAAGTTGCTATCTGTCGGCATTGATAGTATTCCGCTTGAGGGTAAGTTGCTATCTGTCGGCGTGGATGGTGTTCCGCAGGAAGTGATGATATTGGAGATTAATAACAAGCTGGTGAGATATCGTCGATGTGTAGACAAGGTTTCAATCCTAAAATTGGTTTCTTTGATAGCGTTATACGTTTAAAGAGTATTAATCGTCAAACCCAAGAAATATTCGCTTACGGAGGCACCAGATCGCATTTTTCGTTCACCCGTCATGTAGCGGGATCAGAGCAACATCCTGAATGGTTACTCTCTCCGTAGGCATCCCACTCCTTATCGTTATCGCTCACGTTATCAGTAACACTGATAATACTTATTACATTCATTGTCAAGTAACATTTGCCATGGGAGTGTCTACGTTTGTGGATAAGCGAAGTCTTTGGTATGAGTAGGATAAGTGGATAATCGTGCTTTTAAGTTGGTGATGGTTGAAAAATGCTACGGCAAATTAACAAAGAACACAGATCAAGGCATAAGGACATCGAGAAAAGCACCTTTTTGTAAACATTTCGTTACACGTCCTATGACATGTTAGAATAACTCAACCATCCTACCCCCAGTGCTCAACGACTGGACGAGTGATAAGACATGACTCACGGGAATATTCCCCCGGGTTCAAGTCAAAAAAATGAATAAAACAATGACGCTTGCGGGATCGGATAAACAAACGGTATTTTGTGTCAACCCGTCGCAGCGCGGATTGACGCGGATTGCGAATACCGTCGCTGCTGACCTGCGCGCCATAACGGGTGCGAACCCCCGCAGCATCCGTCTTGCCGGATCCGACGACCCATTCAACGGCGCGGCAGCAAACGCCGATACCCTAGTGGTCTGCGGAATTTCAGGCTCAAACGGATGGGTAGACCGGGCAATCTCAGACAACCTGGTCAAAATACCCACCATTCATGGCAAACGGGAAAGTTATGCTTTATCTACTTTAGAGCTGAACGGCAAAGACCTGATCATCGTCCTGGGCAGCGACCTGCTCGGTGCGGAATACGGCCTATTACAGCTTTCCCAGCTTTTCGGCATATCTCCCTGGCATTACTGGGCAGACGTATACCCCAAACCCCGGCAGAGCATCTCCATAGACAACGCGTTATTAAACACGGTTACAGAAGAGCCAGCTATCCGGCTGCGGGGTTTCTTTTTGAACGATGAATGGCCGTCCCTGGGCGGCTGGGTTCATGATACCTTCGGCGGATTTAATGAGCTTTTTTACGAAAAAGTATTCGACCTGCTGCTGCGTCTGCGGGGCAATTTCCTCTGGCCTGCCATGTGGACCGGGATTTTCAGCGAAGACGGCCTCTCCCGCCCCACGGCTTCCGCCGAACTGGCCTCAGAGCTGGGGATAACCATGGGAACTTCCCACCACGAGCCGCTCTTTCGGGCGGGTGAAGAGTTCTCCTATTACAAATCCAATAACAATGACACAGGTTATGGCAGCGACTGGAATTATCACACAAACGCCCGTGGTTTACGCGAGTTCTGGGATGATGGCATAAAACGAAACAAGGACTTTCGTTCCCTGATTACGATCGGGATGCGCGGCGAGCGCGACAGTAAAATCCTCGGCGAGAATGCCACCTTATCCGACAATATTAACCTGTTAAAACTTACCATAACCGACCAGAAGCGCTTATTAGCCCAAAACGGGCTGCCAAAAGCTCCAAAGGTACTTGCCCTCTATAAGGAAGTCGAAGATTATTTTTGCGGCGACGCGGAAAATGAAGGGCTTCAAAGCTGGCCAGAACTTGAAGATGTTACACTCTTGCTTTCAGACGACAACTATGGCAATACCCGCACCCTGCCGACTGGAGAGACGCGTGACCGCGAAGCGGGCTGGGGACTATATTATCATTTTGACTACCACGGTGGCCCGATCTCTTACGAATGGGTGAACTCAACCCCCATCACAAAAGCCTGGGAACAGCTCACGACCGCCTATGAATTCGGAGTCCGTGATTTGTGGGTAGTCAATGTGGGCGATCTGCGCCCCTGCGAGCTGCCGCTCAGTTATTTCATGGCGATAGCCTGTGAGTACGAGTATTGGAGTCGGATTAATTTAACCGGAACTTTCCTGCGCCGCTGGATAGAGGAGCAGTTCGGCGGTTTCGGCATTTCGGAAGATACTTTAGAAACTATTTACACGATCCTCAACCATTACACACGGATGAACGGCGACCGCAGGCCCGAGGCTGTCGCTCCCGAAACCTTTTGTTTTGATGAGAATGACGAAGCAGGCCGTGAACTCAGGCGGGCCGAGTCCCTTGAACAGATGACGAAAAGCATCTCAGCGTTGATACCGCAGGAGCGCCGGGCCGCGTTTTACGGGTTGGTTGAATTTCCCGCCCTGGCTTCAGCGAATCTGCGGAAAATGATGATTTATGTGGGAATGCAGCGCTTGTTTCTTAATTGCGGCTCCTGCTTTGCCAACGAATTGGCGGAGATGATTACAGAGTGCCAACGGGAAGATGAAGAACTTATCCGCCGCTACAATGAGGAAATGGCTGACGGAAAGTGGAACAAGATGATGTCTTCGAAGCATATTCATTTTGTCAACTGGAACGACGAAGGCTCCGGCTGTCCGCCAGTTCAGACCTTGAATCTGCCGCAGAACGGAGAGGTTGTCGTCCTGGTGGGCGGCGAAACCGAGGCAGTCAGCGAGGGAAATGTTTATCTGCCCTTATTCACTTCCACCGACGACAACAAGGCCCGCTTATTTGTCACCGGAACAGGAAAGCAAAACCCGCCATTTACGATCAAAGCGTCAGAACCGTGGGTGAAGCTTGATGGCCGCGAGATCGGTATCGATACCTATGAATACGAGGTGAGTATAGACTGGGAAATGTTCCCCTCTCTCCCGGAAAAGCACTCAGCCACCATAACCATTAACGCCAGCGGAAAATCAGTCACTGCTGGACTGACCGCTCAGCGCCTGATAGTCGATGACATTGGGGCTGGAATCTTCGTAGAATCTCGCGAAGTGATCAGCGTGGAAGCGGCGGATTCTTTTGAAAATCACTCAGCCGATGGCGCGTCCTGGCAGCGAATTGACAATTACGGAAAATCCGCCGCGTCAATGAAGGTATTTCCGGTCAACCGTCAATTTTCGCCAGATAACGCTCCCTGGCTTTCCTATCGTTTTATCATTACTAACCCCGGGGATTATGATCTTACTGTCACCATCGCGCCCTCGAATAACTATGAAAATGGCAAGGGTTTGCAGTTTGCCGTGAGTGTGGATAACGGTGATCCCATACTTATCGACACCTTGCCAGAAGGGTTTGCCGCTGGAGAACCGGGCGACAAGGACTGGTGCAGGTATGTATTGGACAATTCCCGCCGGTGCGGACTGCCGCTTTCTTTATCCAGCGGGGAGCATGATTTACGCCTGATCGCCATTGACCCCTGCATTGTCCTGCAAAAGCTGGAAATCAGCAAAAAACCTTCAAACTCCTTCTACGGGTCTCCCACTACATTCAGAGCCTGATTGATATTTGTGTTTATAAAAGACCAGCCGCAGAACTGATTCTGCGGCTGTTTCGGGAAATAACTTTACCCGAGAAACTGAAACCACAAAAAGTCAAAATTGCTGCCAGGCAAAAACACAAACTGCACCGTCGTCAGCCCAGTGACCCGCTCCAATTTGAAGGATTGCTCTGTGGGCTTAGCTGCGCTGGTGAATTCCGCCAGCTGGATTGTTTCCGTGCCGTCCCGCGCCGTAAAACGAATTTGCATTGTGTTTCGGACATTCGGCGTTTTTCCCTTCACGACAATCTCTGCTGTACCGTGTTCTCCAAAGTCCATATCATCAAAAGTTAAGGTGACATTGTTGCCAATATTATTTACATTGGTTCCGGCAACCAGATAATCATCTCCGTTAAGACTATCGAAATCAGCGGCATATAACTTGGAAAAGGCTTTTTGCATCCGCGTAAAGGTGAAACCTTTGATATGCGACTTCCGGTGAAAACGCATACCCAGCGAAGTCACCCCTCTTAATCTGTGCGGCAGGACAAAGGTCTCTTCCTGATAGGTGTTCCAGATCGACAGTTTCTGATAATTAAATGTGCCAAGAGGCAACGAACCTTCTTCCCCGGGCGCACCCTGCCAGAGTTCAAAAACAAAAGGGTCATTGTCAAGGCAGAAAATTGGGATTGTCAGCTCATTTGAACCGAAGGAGCCGAAGTCGATCTGCTCAAACAACACCCAGCTTTCGCCGTCCCGAGCACTGGCAAAACCCCGCTCATTCCCGTTGCCAATCTCTCCGCCATACCTTGTAAAAGTTCCGCCACTGACAAATGTATAGGGGTCAACCGTCGCGTCTCCCAAACCGCTGACGGAAAATTCAAGCTGTGAATAAAGCTCAATCCTTTCACCGCCGTTGCGGGTAGCGCAGCGCACCCGGAACATACCATCTCCAAGAGCGGTTACCTTCGCTTTTTGCCCATTACTCTCAATCCGCGCGAGGTTTGAATCGTTACCAGCATCGTCGGTAACGCGCCAGATGACATTTGTGTCCGCGGCATTATTTGGACGAAGCTCACAGCGCAGATCAGCAATTGGTTGATCCTCACCAAGCTCGGTAAAGTCCGCAACTATTTCTATCTTGCGGACAGGGATACCATCCCGGCTGCCGCGGTCGCTGTTTTGCTCCATTTTCTTGCAGACAATTTCATCACAACGGGCCGCGTGGATTACCTTTTCACATGGCTCCAGTCCTTCGGAGGAAGCCCGCACGATTATATCTCCCGGCGTATCGTTTGCCTGAATAACAGCCAGTAATTTCCCGGAAAACAGACGCATGCTTACGCCCTTGTAGCTGTCATAGTTGGTGCTGTCGCCGTTGTCCAGGCCGATCAATCTCCCACAGCCGCTTACCGAAACATGGATCCGATTGTTGGCGTTTTCTACCGGGCGGCCATCTTTATCCACAGCCGAGATCTCAAGAAAACACAAATCAGAGCCGTTCGCGGAAACAGAATCAACCTCAGGCGCCATTCTTATCGCCTTTGCGTCGCCAAAGGACTCCCGTCTGTGCCGTGCGACCTCATTCCCATTCTCATCATATGCTACAGCCTCAATTACACCCTCGTTATAGGCCAGCTGCCAATCACCCAGGAGTTTCTTCCCGCGGGCGTGATCAATCTCCTGCCTTCCAAGAGATTGTCCATTAAAAAAGAGTTCCACAAAGGGCGCGTTGGTACAGGCGCGAACATCAATCAGTTGCCCTTGACAAAAATCCCAGTACGGGAAAAGATGCACCATGGGCTTTTTTTTATAATCTGTCCATGCTGCCTGAAAAATAAAAAACGAGTCCTTTTTAAAACCCGCTGTATCAACCTGCCCGAAAAAGGAGTTTTTTGAATGATAGGGCGTCGGTTCACCGATGTAATCAAACCCGCTCCATAAAAACTGCCCTAGAGAATAGAGGGTATCGCGATCGCTGATAATACACAGCTCGCTGGAACGCGCGCCCCAGCTTGCCGAGGAATTTCCCAGGGAGGAGCACTGCCCATCGTCGTCGCTCAAGACAGACCGATTTAAAGGGAAATGATAGATTCCCCTGCTTTGCACCGTCGCGCAGGTTTCACTGCCGTAGATTACCCAGTTCGGGTGTTTTTCATGATGCTCCCCATAATAATTCGCGCCGTAGTTATAGCCAACGACATCCACTTCCTCGGCACAATGTTGCGTGTTTTTCCACGGCATATAGTTAGAGCCAATCGTGGTTTTTGCGTTGCCTGATGGATCATGTTGGCGGACAAGTTCCACCATTTTTCGTGTGGTTTCCAGCCCGCGTTCATCTGCGTGGGTATCGTAAATTTCATTGCCAATGGACCACATGATGGCACTGGGATGATTACGATCACGCCTGATCCAGGCCGCAATGTCCTTCTCACTCCATTCACCAAAAAACCGGGCGTAATCGAAGGGTGTTTTAGGCAACTTCCACATATCAAACCCCTCGGAAATTACCAACATTCCCATTTCATCACATAGTTCCATCAGTCCAAGCGCGCCAGGATTGTGGGCAAGGCGGATGGCGTTTACGCCCATCTCAATTAAAATTTCAAGCTGTCGCTTTGCGGCGCTACGATGGAAAGCCGCGCCGAGGCAGCCCAAATCATGATGCTGGCAGACCCCCTTGAGCTTCATCTGCCTCCCATTAATCGAAAACCCATGATTCGGGTCAAAGGAAATAGTCCGCAAGCCAAAAGTATTCTCAACCCGGTCGGTAACTTCGCCGCCGACAATCATCTCTGTGACCAGTCGGTATAATGCCGGATTCTCCGGATCCCAGCGGACCGGGTTTTTTATTTGAAATTCCTGCCAAGCCCCACCTGAGGATCTACCCGCCACCTCGCTGTCAGGGCCATACGCCGTATGCCTGAGCATGGCGTCACAGGTCGTTTCGGTCTGTACGGCAACATCAAATCCACTCTGGTTTTCTTTTGCGGAGATATACACGCCGTCAGGAAGAATATGCCTCGTATCCGCGGTAATCAGGCGCACATCCCGATACAAACCTGCGCCGGAATACCAGCGTGTATTGGGCGAGCGGTAAACGCAACGAACCACTAACTCATCATCCTTGCCGGTAATGTAGTCACTGATGTCAACATCGAAGGGTGTGTAGCCGTATTTCCACTCGCCGGCAAGCTGAGAATTAACCCAGACCGACGTATCCATATAGACACCATCAAAGCGCAGCCAGGCGCGCTCACCCGCCTTGAGAACGCAGTCAAACCGCAAACAATAGATGCCCTCACCATCCCTGTACAAATCGCGGGAATCGTAGATCAGCCAGTCATGGGGTACGTCTATCGCCTTCCAGCCTGTAGCGGATGAAATATCACCAGCCGGCACGGTTCCAACAGGACATTCAGCAAACTGCCAACCATCATGAAGCAAGATTTCTTGTCGCATAAAAACCTGGCCTCGCCTATTATAGGCGATAAATAAGGGGCGTTCATCGCTGAACGCCCCTTATCTTCGTTAATGTTTCGACTCAAAGCCGCAGTTTATTTACTGCGCTGGTAAGCCTCATTCAACATATCGGTGTATGCGCTGAGGTTAACGCCTTCAAGCTCGGCAAGAAAGGCATCCCAATCCGCATCGATGTCTTTCTCTCCTGTGATGAAGTTGAGAGTCCAGGTATTGATCGTATCGATGATACCCGTTTGCCACAACGTCAGCATTTCGTTCTCGTCTTCCGTTGTGATCACAGCGGGTTCAAGAGGCCTGACATCACGATTGGCCAGTACTCTCTGGCTGTAATCCTGGAGCACCGGTGAGAGGTTGTCATCGCGAAGAGCGGTTGCGTGAGCGTACCAGAAGTTACCACCAGCATAACCCCACTGCAGGCGAATGTCGACATCCTCTTCCGCGCCGCCGATGCCGAGACCGCCGCATTTGAAGCCGGGCAGAAGCTGCTTGACCTGGAGTCCAGTATCAGGATCCGTTACATATTCAAAGGTTTCGCCTTCAACGCCCCACTTGAAGAGGGTGTAAGCTTCATCAGAATACCAGAGCCAGTCAATGAAGCGCATCATCTTGACGAAATCCTCTTCACCGAGATCATCGAGAGCGTTCTGGGAGACCATGACCCCATTCTCGAGGCGGGAGGTCTCTGCGATGAAGTTGTTGTTGCCCATCGGGGAAACCAAAACATATAGTTCGTAGTCGCCAACGCCAAGGTCAAGGCCTTCTTTGTAAATAACCTGTTGTGCCTTGGAGTAGCTGATTATGACTGTTTCTCCGTTATAGAATTTGTTCGTGGCGGTATCGTCTTCCTGTGTGAAAGTTTCGGGGTCGAGAATGCCGCCTTCTACGAATTTATTCATCACGGTAACGAACGCTTTGTATTCGTCGGAAGTGGAACCACTGGACCAGGCGTCGGTTTCAGGATCGAAGATCATCGAGTTATCTCTACCCCAGCCAGCTTTAACTCCGTAGGATTTCCCCACGATGTTGAGCAGGTTGCCTCCCGAGTTCTGACCGGATTCGGAACCGGCCCACAGGTCGGACCAGATGTAATCGCTTTCAGATATCATGCCCTCTTCGACCATGTAAGCTTTAACGTCCACGAGGACGTCATACAGGTCATCCCAGGTCCAATCCTCTTCGAGAGCCGCGACATCGTAACCGGCAGCCTTGAAGAGATCATTGCGAACGGCCAGTGTGTAATCCTGATAGGGCGCCTCATGCATGCCGGGCAGGCGATAGTATTTTCCATCGTCGCGAAGGATGGTTTCGAGATCCGGTCCGAGATTATATTTCTCAACGAAGTCCGTGTAGTTCGGCATATACTGAACATAGTCAGACACCGGCACGACGGCTCCACCAGCAACAAAAGCTGTTTCATCATAGACTTTCGGAATGATATAAACAGCGTCGCCCGCATTGATTTCGAGTGTAATCTTGTTGGTGTAATCGCCGCTGTCGTACGCGGTAGTATCAAGAGTTACATTCGTCCTCTCGCGGATTTTTTCCCAGAGGCCTTCTGTAATCCAGGTTTCTACCATGGGATACCAGGATGCATCACTGAAGTACATTGTATAGGAAACCGGTTCTTCAGAGTAGAAGGTTTCATTGAGACCGAATTGGTAGTCCAATACCTCTTCGGGTTCCGCGGCAGGTTCTTCGGCAGCGGGCTCTTCAGCAGCAGGTTCTTCAGCAGCAGGTGCTGGCGTCTCCTCATCAGGTGCACAAGCGGCCAAGCTTGCGATCATGAAAACAACGATCAGCATGTAAATTAGTTTTTTCATTTTGGTTCTCCTCCTCGAAAAATTGTTAGATCATTATGTTTCGCTTTCCAGTAGTTTTTTTTATTTTTCCTCCTTCTAATAGTTGATTTTTTTCTCGCGAGTTAAGTCAAACCCACATTGGGAATTTATCTTATTCTTTCACACCGCCCAACATCATGCCCTGAACATAATATTTTTGAATGAACGGGTAGACACAGATGATGGGCAAGGCCATTAACAGCATGGAGCAGGACTTAATATTTGCCGAAACCTGCATCGATTCAGCTGTAACGCTGCCGGGGTCGGCCGATGTAGACGCTCCTGTGATGATTGTTTTGAGGTAGTAAGCAACAGGCCACATCTTTTTTTCACCCAGGTAGAGGTAGGCATTGAACCAGTTGTTCCAATAAGCGGAAGCATAAAACAGGGTCATCGTTGCCATAATAGGTTTTGAAAGTGGCAACACAAGGCGGAAAAACACACCAATCTTACTGAGCCCGTCAATCTCGCCGGCATCCTCCAGTTCGCTCGGAATACTGTTCAGGAAAAAGGAACGCATCAGCAACACATAATATGTGCCGATCAGTCCCGGTATGATAAATCCAGGAACAGTGTTTTTAAGACCAAGTCTGGTCATCAGAACATAGTTCGGAATGAGGCCTCCGCCGAAATACATCGTAAAAATTATGAACGGCCCAATAAATTTATTGGCTTTGAAAAATGTCTTTGACATGGGATATGCCAGCATAGCCGATAACAGCACCGAAAAAGTCGTCCCTACGAGCGAATAATAAATCGTATTAAAGTAGAACTGCTGGAAATCGCCTTTCTGCAGCACCGAGATGTAGGTTGTAAGGTTAAACTCAACCGGGATAATCGTAACCAGTCCCTTCATAATGGCGGCTTCGGATGAAAATGACTGTGCGATCAGATAAAGAAATGGGTATACCGTAAGCCCACATACAAGAATCATGATGATGGTATTGAACACCTGAAAGACACGAACACCTGTTGACTGTTTGTGCCCCCGGCTCCCGCCAGAAATGGATTTTTTAGAAGTTGCAGTTGTGATGGATTCTTGACTCATCTTCGCTGCCCTTTTACCACAATCCGCTGCCGTTGACTTTTCGGGAAACAAAGTTCGCGAGAGACAGCAACGTTAGATTGATTAAGCCTTCAAACAAGTTGATGGCAGTTGCATAGCTGTAATTACCTGAGTTAATACCCACGCGGAACACATAGGTAGATATAACGTCCGCCGTCTCGTAGGTCATGGGGTTATACAGCAGGAAGATCTTTTCAAACGCCATGCCGGAACCAACCAGACCACCAATATCTAAAATCAGCAGTGTGGATATAGTCGGTAATATACTGGGTAGCGTAACATGCCATACCTGCTGGAAACGCCCGGCGCCGTCCACTCGGGCAGCTTCATAAAGGATCGGATTGATATTGGACATGGCCGCAAGGTAAAGAATGGTGCCCCAACCGATGCCTTGCCACAAGCCGGAAACAACAAAGATTGTGGAAAACCATTCAGGCAGCGAGATGAAAGAAATGGAAGCGCCGCCAAACCCCTCAATCAGGCGGTTAATCGGGCCTGCTGTAGAAACCATCTCACGCACCATACCCGCCACGATAACAATGGAAACAAAGTGCGGAAGATACGAGGCTGTCTGCACAAATTTCTTCCAGCGAAGCTGGCGGATCTCGTTAAGCATAAGGGCAAAGATCAGTGTCAGCGGGAAACGGACTACCAGGTACAAGATATTCAGGGATAATGTATTTCGAAACGAACGCCAGAAGCTGTTGTCATTCCAAAACATTCTGAAATATTTAAGGCCGCTCCACTCGTCACCTAAGATACTGCTGCCGGCTCTGTAACGGCGGAATGCAACAAGGTTGCCGGCGATAGGTACATAGCGAAAAACAACATAATACAGCAGAGGGATTAACATCATCAGATAATACTGCCAGTATTTCCGAAAATGTTTGCGGACTCTTACACCAAAATCCCGGTTATCAGGTGCGATTCGAAGAGACGCGCCAGAGCCGGAAGACTCGGCGACAAGTGTCTGTGGCATCAAGTCCCCCCGCTGGTTCTGTTCTTGCTGAAAAGGGGATGGATCGTTATTCTGTTTTTCGGGGGGTAAAGCTGGTTCGACGTTTCTTTTGATTTTACTCATGCGTCAGCACAATCTCATCGGAGCGTAACCTAAAGTTTAATGATCCCTGATACCAGAGACAACAGTAAAATGAGTATTACGGTCGTCCAGACCTTGCGACTTCTTGCAGGGTATATCTTTTGCATCTCCTTACTCCTTGATAATTGGGTAGACCAGACTGAACGTTGTCTCTCTCAATAGATTAATCTTTCGACTGCAACACTCCTTTCCCAGACTTCCACGCCACTTCGGGAAGGTATTCATCACCATCGCTGGCGAACAAATACTGCCCGAAATCGGTGCGGATGAACGGTTTTGTGATGTACCTCCAGATATTGGAAAACTGTTTTTATTTTGATCAAACACAGCAAATGGGCCGTGAATGGAACTAATCTCATACTTCTAGGGCGCGCTGTCCCGAATGACAAGTTCGGGCGGAAAACATATTTCCCTGCATTCATCCTCACAGCCGTTGATCCGTTCCAGAAGCATCTTGACTGCCTGCCAACCCATGTCATATGCAGAGACATGGCAGGTCGTCAGCGTTGGTGTGACCAGCTGTGCCAGCGAGACGTCATCGTGACCGACAATGGCGATATCATCTGGAATCGACAATCCCATCTCGGCGCAGGCTTTCAAGGCACCGACAGCAACGAGATCGTTGAAACAAAACAGAGCCGTGATCTCGGGATGACCCGTAAGCAGCTCCTGTGCAGCCTGCATTCCCCCCTCTACTCTTGGAGGGCAGTTGATCACCAATCCAGAATCAGGCTCATGGCCTGCGGCGCGCAATGTTTCGTAGTACCCACGGACTCTATTCTGCCCCGAACATGAATTTTCCGGTCCTGCTAACATGCCGATAACGCTGTGTCCTGACTTCAGCAGATGGTCGATGGCAAGCTGCATGCTTTTATCATCATCGATCAGAATGATACCGATCCCTTCTTCATCTAGTTGACGGAATGCGAGAACCACATAGGGGAAATACCCGACGATCTCGCGCAGCTCGCTCTCTTCAAGACGCGAACTGCAAAGAATAAGGCCGTCAACCCCCTTTTCTTCCAGGGAATAGATGACGGCCTTTTCACGATCCGTTTCTTCTTCCGTGTTACAGAGAAAAATATTGTAGCCTTCTTGATAGGCTAAGTGCTCAGCACCGCGTGCGAACGCAGAGAAGAATGGGTTAGAGTTGTCCGGAACGACCAGCCCAAGAGTCCCTGTTCGGTTGGTCGCCAGGCTTCGAGCGACCCCACTGGGGCGATAGCCAAGACGTTCGATGACTTCACGCACACGCTCACGGGTTGCCTCGCTGATGTCTCCCTTGTTGTTGACCACACGGGAAACCGTCATCAAAGACACTCCTGCCTCTTGTGCGACATCGGCCATGATTATGCGTCGACTCATGTTGTAGCCTTGTGAGGAATTCTTGCCGTTAGCGCTAACGATAGCGTTATACTAGTAAATTTCAACCCAATTGTCAATACCTTTCCAGGAATCCAATGATTTCAAAACAAGGGGAGAATCATGAAATGGATCGAAATGTGAGGTAAATTACCCCACTGCGCAACACGTTGTCTCACATTAAAAAGAAAAGATTCAATTCAACCTCGTCCGCAGGATAACAACCTGGTCACAATTACGAACTTGAAGAACTGAATCTTCTTTCTTACGGATAAAAATCCGCAGTTTTCGCGAAATTCGCATTAAAACTTGAAGTCGATTAACCTCAGCGAATGGATTACCTTCAATCTCACTCCAGCAAAGAACGCGTGAGTTCAACCGTCATGGCGGCGTCGGGCGCGTAGCCATCGGCGCCGATCTCATCAGCGAAAGCCTGCGTGACCGGCGCGCCGCCGACTATGATCTTGATCTTGTCTCGCAAACCCGCCTCTTCAATGGCGGTGATTATGTCTTGCATGGCATCCATGGTGGTCGTTAATAACGCCGATAAACCAACCACATCCGGTTCTTGATCCTTAATGGCTTCGATAAAGCGATCCGACGGGACATCGATGCCCAGATCGACGATTTCAAATCCACCGCCCTCCAGCATCATCCCCACCAGGTTTTTACCTATGTCATGTAGATCACCAGCGACCGTACCCAGGACAACTTTGCCAGCGGATGGCATGTCGGCTTCCGACAGAAGAGGCTTGAGAATATCCATCCCGGCGTGCATGGCACGGGCGCAGAGCAGCACTTCAGGCATGAAGAGTTCACCGTCACGGAAGTCAATCCCGACGCGCTCCATCCCTTTGAGCAGGCCATCCTGGAGCACTTCTCTCGGAGATAGACCTTCGTCCAGCGCATTGCGGGTTAACTGCGCAACGGCATCATCATCCCCTGCATAAAGTTTTATACCCATTTCCGCGAGTGTTTCACTCATTCTTCGAGTCCTTTCCGCTTTAAGATAATTTCAAGTATGGGCGACCTGTGAGAGAGACATGCCTCTGCCCACCGCATCCATCCATCCCGTCCTGCGCCTAAACCGCAGCTTCTTGTCTGGCGCGATAGGCCTTGATAAAACGTTTCGCAAATGGGTCTTTTCCCAGCAGTAAATCCGTGGCGAGAATAAATTCACGCACATGATCGACGCGAACGATCGGCGCATTGACGCCCTCCTATAAAACCATCGCCAGGAACACGTTGTTGATCACACCCCGATCGGGCATGCCGTATGAGACGTTGCTGGCACCGATGGTCATGTTCACGCCGAGTTGATCCTTGATGCCCCGTATCGTCTCCAATGTGACTCGTCCTGCATCGCTATCCGAGCCCACACTGAGGCAAAGTGGATCGATGAGGATATTCTCAGCCCTGATACCGATTTCCTGGGCCCGCTCGAAAATCTTGTGCGCGATCGCAATGCGTACCTCAGCCTCTGCGGGCACGCCAGCATCGTCCATACACAGGCCGATGACTGCGGCCTCGTGCGCGGCGACGAGCGGCAGGATGGCTTCCAGGGCACGTTCTTCTCCGTTAACCGAGTTGACCAGTGGTTTTCCCTGGCAGACCATGAGGCTTTCTTCCAATGCTTTCGGATCGTCCGTGTCGATGCTGATCGGCACGTCGACCACTTTCTGCACACACGCGATCGCCCGAGGCAACAGGTCGGACTGATCGA
>Ga0307430_1000345_pt1 | contig 41889 bp, 40 predicted proteins | sample SalMarWE160130MG_FD_202159 | JGI IMG/M metagenome (GOLD analysis project Ga0307430, IMG submission 202159) | Salt marsh sediment microbial communities from the Plum Island Ecosystem LTER, Massachusetts, United States - WE1603-130 | ecosystem: Environmental > Aquatic > Marine > Intertidal zone >...
TTCTCACAGCCTTTGCGCGCGCGATCCCGCCCGAAGAGCCGCGCGGCGGCGATTGGAAGTAGCCTCGGGCGCCAGCCCGTGGTACGAGATGCGACGCAATACCTCAGAGCCCCTTCAGGGGCGAGTGAGTTCGGTCCGGCCGCGTCCTCAATCGCCCCTGACGGGGCTCGGGCTCTTTTTGGGGTCCGCGTTCCACGGGCTGGCGCCCGAGGCTACTTCCAGACGCCCCTGGCGGGGCTTGGATCTGTGCGCCAGCCAACTGGAGCCGATTCGGATGTGCGGCCGGCAGGTGCTAACCCACGAGTTGTGTGCGACAGCCTGTCTGGATGAGGCGGCGCACGCTAGGGTTGGAAGTGGTTGACGGGTCGTTGCCCACGCCGTGTGGGGGGCGGCGACTTGCCCGCCCTCTGTGAGAAATGCGCACTAGCAGGGTGCTGAAAAGGGGTTTGACCCGACTTGTGCAGGTCAAGGGCCGGAGGCCCGGCAGAGGGCAGCCTGGGGCGCCTGCCCGCCGAAGCCTTGGCGAAGGCGGGTAAGCCGCAGGTTCTCGACGAGAAAAGAGACCCTTGAGCCCCGAAGGGGCGACAGAAGCATTGCGCAACAGATGGAGATTCTCTGGCGCCGGCAGGGTTCTTCAGCAGCCTGCTAGAGGAAGTCCTCCTCGGTCTCGCGGGCGAGCGCGTCGATTTCGTCGGCGGTGTAGAGGCGGCCCTGGTTGAGGCCGGGGCAGTCGTCGGCGAGTGCCTGCCAGGCCTTGGCGCTCTTGAGGTGCTCGCGCCAGAAGGGGTAGGTGCGGCACTGCGTCGGGCGGGCCGGGTAGACGCGGCAGCGGTCGCCCCGTCCTACCGCCTCGTCGAGCAGCACGCAGCGGTAGTCGGCCCGCTCCTTGAGGCTATAGCAGGTGCCGACGCGGCGGACGTACTGGCGGGCGAACTCGAGCACGTCGAGGCCGAGGTGGTTGGCCATCGCGTGGATCTCGCGCTCGCTGATCCACACGTACCCCTCGCCCCAGCGGCAGCAGTGGCCGCAGCCGGTGCACTCGAACTGCAGCCCGTCGGCGTACCACGTGCGCTGCGGCTGTTGAGTTGCGTCCTTCGTCTTCATTCCACGATTGCCCTCGCGGTGATCGGTCTCCGCTGGGAATAGGCGGCAACCCCGTGCCCCCCGGCTTCCTTGCCGGCTTCCAGCCGGCACCGGCTTCTCCAACGCGTCAGCGTTGGAGAACCGTCTGCCACCGGCTGATGGTCATCAACCATTTGTCTTGACACCCGGTAGCTCTTGCACGCGTGAGCGATGTAGGGCGGGGCCCCTGGCCCTGCCCTACATCGTGCCGTCAATCCATTCCGTCGATGACCATAGGCCGGTGGCAAGACCCATTTCGCCGAGCATGCGCGAATCGAATGTGCGCACGGACCGCCCGTTCCTAGGCGAGTGAGTTGAGGACCTGGACGCCCCGGCGCAGCGTCTCGTCGCGTGCGGCGAACGAGACGCGGAAGTGCGTGTTCCGGTCGCTGAAGACGTTGCCGGGCACGACGAGCACGTTGTTCCGCACGGCCAGCTCGGCGAACGCGGCGCCGTCGCCGCCGGGCGCTTCAGGGAAAACGTAGAAGGCGCCGCTCGGCTTGACGACGTGGAAGCGGTCCTTGAGCCCGTCGTAGATGATGTCGCGCTTGCGGCGGTAGGCGTCGCGCGCCTGGTGTGTCGGCTCGTCGAACGCCTTGAGCGCCGCCTTCTGCGCGAACGACGGCGCGCAGACGAACGAGTACTGCTGCACCTTGATCATCTCGCGGATGATGTCGGCCGGGCCGGCGGCCCAACCGAGCCGCCAGCCGGTCATCGCGTGCGATTTCGAAAGCCCGTTGAGGATCACGGTCTTGGGCCAGAACCGGGCAACGCTCACGGGCGCCGCGTCATACTGGAAGCTCTCGTAGATCTCGTCGGAAACGATCACGAGGTTGTGGCGCTCGGCCACGGCGGCGATAGCGCGCAGTTGCGCCTCGTCGAGCGTGGCGCCGGTCGGGTTCGCCGGCGAGTTGACGAAGAGCAGGCGCGTCCGGGGCGTCACGGCCGCCTCGACCGCCTCGGCCGTCAGCACGAAGTCGGGGTAGGTGTCGATGAGGCGCGGCACGCCGCCGATCAGATTTGTCAGGTGCTTGTACATGACGAAGTACGGATCGGGCACGAGCGCCTCGTCGCCCGGGTTCAACAGCGCCAGCAGCACGAGCACGAGACCGCCCGAGACGCCGGAGGTGATGACTACGTCGCCCACCTCGATGCCGTCGGCCTCGTACCGGGCGCGGAGGCGCTCGCGGAGCTCGGCGATGCCCTGGGTGACCGTGTACTTGTTGAAGCCGGCGTCGAGCCAGCGCTTCGCCTCGTCCTTGAGCGCGGCCGGCACGTCGAAGTCCGGCTGCCCGATGCTCAGGTCGATCGGGTCCTCGAGCTCCTGCGCGAGGTCGAACACCCTTCGGATGCCCGACGAATCGAACGCGAGCACCCGGTCGGCAAGTCTCGTCTTTCCAGCATGCGCCATACTCGAGCCCTACCCTGGTTCGTTCACCACGCCCGGCCAATGGCTAGCCGGGCAAGAGCCGGTGGCCGGTGCGGCGACACGATACCCCACCCGCATGCCAGCCGGCAACATCTTGGGAGGTTGGTGCAGGTCTAGGCACAGAAACGGGGGATGGCCATCGGCCATCCCCCGTCGTGTTCTCAACAGGTCTCGCAGCAAGTACGCTCAGCTACTTGACCTCGGTGATTGGCGGGTCGCTCCAATACACCCGGAACGCCTCGTAGTCCGGGTCACCGACCTCGTCGTCGTCCTCATCAGGGTCGAGGCCCTTCTTCGTGCCGGCCTTCCACGCGACGTGGCCGTCCTGGTACAGGACGTTCCGGCCGTCGCGTTTGTGGTTGAACTTGATCACCTCGTCATTAGTCGGCCCCCCTTTGGGGCCGGCCTTCTTGTCGGCACCGATCCGGACGGTCGCCTTGGTAATCTCCGTCCAGGGTATCGGGTCGTTGTCGTTGTAGTTGAAGCAGTAGCTGTAACTAGTGCCCTTGTCATTAGTGACCGGGGGGTCGCCGAACGGATCGAGCGGCTCCTTCTCGATCTCGCCCTCGTCACCGGTGGTCCTGGGCGCCTTGAGCGTCCGGTCGCGCGAGCTGGGGCAGATGTAGGTGGCAAACGCCGTGCAGTAGTTGGGGTACATCATCCCAAGGGCCTTCCAGGCGTTATCCTCCGCGTTGGTGACTGAGTCCTTGCTCCACGGGTAAACATCTTTGAAGTCCTGGGCGTACTGCTTCATGGCGAGCCCGAGCTGCTTGAGGTTGCTCAGGCACGCCGCCCGGTGGGCCGACTCGCGCGCCCGCGCCAACGCCGGCAGGAGCATCCCGGCCAGGATCCCGATGATGGCGATCACGACGAGCAGCTCAACAAGCGTGAAGCCGGCGCGTGACATCCTGAAACGTAGCATAATGCCTTCTCCCATGTGTTACAGTTTGTTTATGGTACTGAACAAAAGCTCATGCTTTCATGTGGGAGACAAAGCCCCGACGAGTATTTCCGCAAGGAGTATGCCACCGGCCGTCATGCGGTGGCCGCCGCGCGCCCGGTGGCTGGTTCTGACCTCGTAACCTCGTTCACGCCAACCCGTTGCAGCACCACGCTCGGCGGCGAACAAATCGGTCCAGCCCGGACGGACTCCCCTCTCGCAGAGTGAGCTTCCCCCAACCCGCGCGAAGCTCACGCACGACCGGGACAACGCGCGCGTTTGCCCGCACGAAGGGTCAAGACAAGAGCGGAGATTACGCTCGCGCATCTGAGTGTGTCAAACCCTTTCTCGCCATTCTCGACGAAACCGCTGCAAGCCACGCGCGATGATGACTCGTGTGGTCGCGCGGGGCCGATGTTCCGTCTTGACACTGCGACGGTGCTCCACGATGATCGGGCGCTCAAGCCAAGACCATCACACGAGGTGGAGAATGACCCGTAAGGGCGCCGGCATTGTGCTCCTGGTCGCAACCATTGGGGTCGCGCTTGCCCTGGGGTGCCAAGAGCGGCACCCAAGCGCGACGCCGCCGCCAGTGCGCGCAGCCAAGCCGATCCCCGAGAGCGTGACGGAGACCAGCCGGCCGGCCGGCGGCGCGGACTCGTCGAAGGTGGTCGACCCGCGGACGCTCGAGTTCGAGCCCCTGGAGTTCGAGCTGCCCGAAGTCGAGCGCGTTGTGCTCGACAACGGCCTGGTGGTCTACCTGATGGAGGACCATACGCTCCCGCTCGTGAAGATCTACTCGCACACCGACACGGGCGAGATCTACGAGCCGGCCGACAAGGCCGGCCTGGCGGCGCTCACGGGCGACGTGATGCGCACCGGCGGCACGGCCACGATGACGCCGGACGAGGTGAACGAGACGCTCGAGTTCGTCGCCGCACAGGTCGAGGTCGACATCTCGCGCGAGCGCGGCGTCGCCACCCTCGACGTGCTGACCAAGGACCTCGACACGGGCCTCGGGATCTTTGCCGACATCGTGCGCCGGCCCCGGTTCGACGAGGCGAAGATCGCGCTCCGCAAGTCCGAGCTGGCCGAGGAATTCCTGCGCGAGAACGATGACCCCCAGGAGATGCTGTTCCGCGAGTTCCGCGAGCTGCTCTACGGCGACCACCCCTACGCGCGGCGTGTGATCGGTTACCCAGAGACCGTGGCCCGGATCACGCGCGACGACCTTGTCGCGTTCCACGCACGGTTCTTCCACCCGAACAACACGATCATGGGCGTCTCGGGCGACTTCGAGCGCGACGAGATGCTCGCCAAGCTCGAGGCGGCGTTCGGCGACTGGCCGAAGGCCGATCTCGACGTCCCCGAGCCGCCGCCGATCCCGACGGACTTCGCCCGCTCGCTCAGCTTCGTTGACAAGGAGCTGCCGCAATCGAACATCATCATCGGCCACCTCGGCATCGACCGGCTCGATCCCGACTACTACGCCGCCTACGTGCTCAACGACATCCTCGGCGGCGGGGGCTTCGGCTCGCGCCTGATGGAGCAGGTGCGCACGAAGGCGGGACTTGCCTACAGCGTCGGCAGCTACTTCATGGCGCCGCGCTACACGGGCCTGTTCTTCGCTTACTGCTTCACGAGAACCAAGATGACCGAGCAGGCGATCGTCATGATCCTCGACGAGCTCGAGCGCGTCACGCGCGAGGAGGTCAGCGACGAGGAGTTCGCACGCGCCAAGCGGGCCATCGAGAACCAGTTCGTCTTCCGATTCCGGAGCGCACAGTGGATCGTCGAGCAGAAGGTCGAGATCGAGGCGATGGGCCTGCCCGGCGACTACCTCGATCGCTACCTGGAGATCATCCGCGCCGTGACGAAGGCCGACCTCGTGCGCGTCGCCAAGCGCCTCATCCATCCCGGCCGCGCGACGATCCTCGTGGTGGGCAAGCCCGAGGCGATCGACGACTTCCCCGACGGCTTCGGCGAGTTCGAGCCGATCGAGCTCGAAGCGACGCCCGTCTCGGGCCTGTTCGTCGACGACACGGCCCCGGCCGACGAGGGTGGCCCGGCCGAGATCGCGCCCGCCGAGGGCGCCGACTAGTGCCGGCCCGCCGATGTACACGCCGGACAAAGAGCGCTTCATCGAGCTTGCCAAGCGCGGCAACCTCGTGCCCGTCTACCGCGAGTTCATGGCCGACATGGAGACGCCGGTGTCGGCCTTCGCCAAGATCGACCGTCGCCCCGGCGGAGCGCCGGGACACGATTATGGTTTCTTGCTCGAGAGCGTCGAGGGCGGCGAGAAGATCGCCCGCTACAGCTTCCTCGGCTCGGGCCCGAGCGTGATCTTCCGCGCCCGCGGTCGGGAGGTGACCCTTATCGAGGACGGCCGCGAAACGACCACCACGTGCGACGGGAGCCCGATCGACGAGCTCGAGAAGCTCCTTGGCCGCTACCGGGTCGTCGAGCTGCCCGAGCTGCCGCGGTTTTTCGGCGGGGCGGTCGGCTACTTCGCCTACGACGTGATCCAGTACATCGAGGACATCCCTCAAAAGAACCCCGACGACCTCGAGCTGCCCGAGCTCGCGTTCATGATCACCGACACGATCTGCATCTTCGACCACATCAACCACACGATCCGGGTCGTGTCGAACGCGCACGTCGAGGACGATCCCGCGGCCGCCTACGAGGCCGCGTGCCGCAAGATCGACCGGCTCGTCAACCGGCTCGTGCAGCCGGGGCCCCATACAATGGTCGAGCACGTCGAGGCGCGCGAGCCGTCCGCCGTGCGCGCGGCCGAAGCGGACGCGGTACGCTCCACGTTCGAGCAGGCCGAGTTCGAGTCGATCGTCGAACAGAGCAAGGAGTACATCCGCGCGGGCGACATCTTCCAGGTCGTGCTGAGCCAGCGGTTCGAGGTCGAGAGCCGGTCGGCGCCGTTCGACGTCTACCGCGCGCTGCGCAGCGTCAACCCGTCGCCGTACATGTACTACCTCAAGTTCGGCGACCCGGCCGCGGGCGGCCTCGCGCTCGTCGGCGCGAGCCCCGAGATCATGGTCCGCTGCGAGGACGGCACGATCGAGGTGCGCCCGATCGCCGGCACGCGCCCGCGCGGCGCCACGCCCGAGGAGGACGCCGCGCTCGAGAAGGAGCTGCTCGCCGACCCCAAGGAGCTGGCCGAGCACATCATGCTCGTCGACCTGGGCCGCAACGACGTCGGCCGCGTCAGCCGCTACGGCACAGTCCACGTGCCCGACCTCATGGTGATCGAGCGCTACAGCCACGTGATGCACATCGTCAGCGGCGTCCAGGGCACGCTCGAGGAGGGCCGCAGCGCGTTCGACGTGTTCAAGGCGAGCTTCCCGGCCGGCACGGTGAGCGGCGCGCCTAAGATCCGGGCGATGCAGATCATCGAGGAGCTCGAGAGGACGCGCCGCGGCCCGTACGCCGGCGCGGTCGGCTACGTCAGCTTCAACGGCAACCTCGACACCTGCATCACGATCCGCACCATCGTCATCAAGAACGGTAAGTGCTACGTCCAGGCCGGCGCCGGGATCGTGGCCGACTCCGTGCCCGAGCGCGAATACGAGGAGACGCGCAGCAAGGCGCGCGGCATGCTCAAGGCGATCACGCTCGCCGAGAACTACTAAGAGGCATTCACCACGGATCTGCACAGATAGACACGGATATCGCCTCTCGCGCGTCAGGTTATCAGCCCCGAAGGGGCGACAGACCATAACCCTGGGCGTAAGCGCCTGGGAGAAGGTGACCTGAACGTGAGCGGAGCCCCGAAGGGGCGACAGATCATAGCCTGGGGCGTCAGCCCCAGGGAACAGCGCCGAAAGAAACATAAGAGCCCCGAAGGGGCGACAGAAAAGACCTGAAGCGCCGCACCAGGCGGAGACGGCACGCATGTTGCTCGTGATTGACAACTACGACTCGTTCACGTATAACTTGGTCCAGTACTTGGGCGAGCTGAGGCTCGCCTCACAGGGCGAGCTGAGGCTCGCCTCACAGGGCGAGCTGAGGCTCGCCTCACAGGGCGAGCTGAGGCTCGCCTCACAGGGCGAGCGGCTGGCCTCGGAAGGCCGGCGTAGCGAAGGGCTCGACGTCCGCCGAAACGACAAGGTCGGCCTGGACGAGATCGAAGCCCTCGCGCCCGAGGCGATCGTGATATCGCCCGGGCCGTGCACGCCCAAGCACGCTGGCATCTCGAAGGATGTCATTCGCTCTTTCTCAGGCAGGATTCCCATCTTAGGAGTCTGCTTAGGCCATCAGTGCATTGGAGAGGTGTTTGGAGGGGTCGTCGACCGTGCCGACCGTTTGATGCACGGCAAGGTGTCGTCCATCTACCACACCGGCGACGGCCTGTTCGAGGGGCTCGAAAGCCCGTTCGAGGCGACCCGCTACCATTCACTCATCGTGCGCAGGGAGACGCTGCCCGATGAGCTCGTTGTGACCGCGTGGACCGACCAGGACGAGGTAATGGGCCTTCGCCATCGCGAGCACCTGACCTTTGGGGTGCAGTTCCATCCCGAGTCGATCCTGACGAGGCCGGGCATGCAGCTTCTGCGCAACTTCCTCTCCATTGCTCGTCTGTAGCTAACCATCGGTAGGCACTTAGCGCGCGCCACGAACCGGCCGCCTCCGGTGCGTGAACGAACGTCCAACGTTCGCGCCCATGCTCGCCCGTCTGTAGCGGGCAAGCTGTCTCATGGCGGGCAAGTGTGACCCGGCACACCACGTCGCCCCGCCACCCGACGCGTTCGGGTGCGGCCGCAGGCAGAGTGCGCAGCGCAGATTCAGCGCCTGCCACCACCCTCTCAGCGAGAGCAGGAGACACTATGGCTGAACGATTCCGGTCTGCTATCGAATCACTCTTCAACGTGCGAGACGACACGAACGCGCTCGCGCCTTCCGGCGACGAACGGCGCCGCAAGCGAAACGACTTCATCGAGTCGCTGCGCAGCTACGGCGTGCCGATCCTGTTCCTGTTGGTCGGCGCCGCCCTCATCGCAGTCGGCGTCCACTTCCTCGTGCGGTCCTTCGTGGCGCACATCGTCATGCCGCTGCTGTACGCTGGCGTGCCCGCCATCGAAAAAGTGACGGTCGCCGGCTCCAGCGTGCACGTCGGCCAGTTCATCTCGTACCTGATCTACGCCGTGTGCATGACCGCGCTGGCCGTCGCGGCGATCCGGACGGTGCTCGCCAAGCCGCGCGGCTACGTGCGCGAGCGCACGCGGACGTGCCCCGCGTGCGGCATGACGGTCCTCGAGGTGGCAACCAAGTGCCGCTTCTGCGGCGCACCGCTGCCCGCGCGTCGCGCGTACGGCTCGACGACGCCCAGTCGCAGACCCGCACCGGCGCTCTCGAGCTCGCCCAGCAGCCGCGAGGACGATGGCCCATCCAGGCGCCGCCGGGGTGGCCGCCGCCGGGGTGGCCGCGGACGCTCCAGGTCCGGTTCCGGCGGGGAACCAGGTTCAAGCTCGTCGTCGTCCGGCTCCGGGTCCGGATCAGACAGGTCCCACAGCGACGCCGGCAGCAACCGCTAGCGAAGCGCATCGCACGTTTCGGAAAGCAGACCAGCCAACACAAAGGCCGCGACGGGCACACCACCCGCCGCGGCCTTTTCTTTGTCTCGCAGAGACGCAGAGGCCGCAGAGAGAGAACAACCGCCAGCGGGTTCCTCTGCGGGCTTTGCGGCTCTGCGAGAGATCACTCCTCCTCGTCGTAGGCGACGAGGAGTTCGCGCGGCTTCGAGCCGCGGGCGGGACCGACGATGCCGCGCGCTTCCATCATGTCGACGAGGCGGCCGGCGCGCGCATACCCGATGTGCATCCGCCGCTGGAGGAACGACGCGGACGCCTCGCCCTTGGCCTTGACGAGCGCGACGGCTTTGTCGAACAGGTCGTCGTCGAAGAGCTCGCCCAGCGCCTCGTCGGTCTCGTCGCTGCCGGCCAGCACGGTCTCGTCGTAGGCCGGCTCGGCCTGGTCCTTGATGAACTTGAGCACACGGCGCAGCTCGGCGTCGCTCAGGAAGGTGGCCTGCGCGCGGACGAGGCGCGACGTGCCGGGCGGCATGAAGAGGCAGTCGCCGGTGCCGATGAGCTTCTCGGCGCCGACCGTGTCGATGACCGTGCGCGAATCGACCTTCGAGGCGACCTGGAACGCGACGCGTGTCGGGAAGTTGGCCTTGATCACGCCGGTGATCACGTCGACCGACGGCCGCTGCGTGGCGAACACGAGGTGGATGCCGACCGCGCGCGACAGTTGCGCCAGGCGCCGGATCGCGTTCTCGATCTCGGCCGGCGCGATCATCATCAGGTCGGCGAGCTCGTCGATCACGGCGATGATGTACGGCAGCCGCTCGGGCAGCGGGTCGATCGCCTCGTTGTCGCGCAGGTTGCGCGCGTCATTGACGCGGACGGGCTGCTCGGCCTCGATCGGCCGGGCATTGTAGCCCTCGATGTTGCGCACGCCGGCCTCGGACAGGTAGTCGTAGCGCTTCTCCATCTCGCGCACGAGCCAGCTCAGGCCGTGGGCCACCTTCTTCGACTCGGTGATGACCGGCACGAGCAGGTGCGGCAGGCCGTCGAAGTCGGACAGCTCGACCTTCTTCGGGTCGATGAGCATCAGCCTCAGCTCGTCGGGCCGCATCGTGTAGAGCAGCGTCGCCAGCAGCGAGTTGATGCACACGCTCTTGCCCGAGCCCGTCGTGCCGGCGATGAGCAGGTGGGGCATCTCGGCGAGATCGGACACGACCACGTCGCCCGAAACCGACTTGCCGATTCCGACCGGGATCCGGCCCTTGAACGAGCGGAATGCGTCGGACGAGAGCACGTCCTTGAGGTAAACGAAGCTCTTCTGATCGTTCGGGATCTCGATCCCGACGACGCCGCGGCCGGGGACCGGCGCGATGATGCGCACGCTGAGCGCCTTGAGCGCGAGCGCCAGGTCGTCGGCGCGCTGCGTGATCGACTGGACCTTGACGCCCGGCGCCGGGTGGAGCTCGTAGCGCGTAATGACCGGGCCGCGGTGGATCTCGCCGACGGTCGCCTCGATGCCGAAATGCTCGAGCGTCTCCTCGAGCGTGACGGCGTTCGCCTTGAGGGTCTCCTCGATGTCGCGCTTGTTCGGCTGCGGGCCCGTCTCAAGCAGGTCGAGCGGCGGCAAGCGATACGGGCCGAACGCGGCGCCTGACGCCGGCTCGGGCGCGGGCCTGGGCGGCGCCTTGGGCGTCGCTTTCGCGCGCCGCTTCCTGGGGGCCTCAGCCGCGGCGTGGTCGACGACGCGCTTCGAGGCACGCGCACCACCACCGAGCGCGCGCGATCCCGCCGCCGCATCCTCGAGTTCGGCCCGCACGGCGGCCCGTCGGTCGCGGTACTCGCCGATCTTCTCGCGGACGAACCCGACGCCGCTGCCGAGTGCGCCCCACACGGCGACCACCCCGCGCCCGATCCCGCGGCCTGCCGCGGCGCCTGCGCGGCCAATCGCGCGGACGGCCGGGTAGACCTGCACCTCGGTCATCCCGATGAGCGCGGCGACGAACACGAGGGTGGCGAGCGTCGCCGTGCCGAACGTGCCGACGCCCGGCCGCAGCACGTGCACGACGAGCCGGTGGCCGACGTAGCCGCCCGGCCCTTCCATCGTCGCCAGGTACGCGAACCGCCCCGCCGCGAGCCGCGCGCCCTGGAGATCGAGCAGGCACGCGGCCGACACGCCAAGCACGACGAGCAGCACCGCCTTGACCGCCGGCCGCGGCATCGGCCGGCGCACGAAAAGCAGGACGCTGTAGACGGCCAGGAAGAGCGGGATCACGTAGGCGGTCAGCCCGAAGAGGAACAGAAACACGTAGCCGCACGCCGAGCCGGCCATGCCCGTGTAGTTGCGGCCCGAGCCGGTCGCGTCGGTCGTCAGCAGCGGGTTCGTGGCCGGATTGTAGAAGAAGACAGCAAGCCACAGCAGCGCCGCGACGCCGAACCACAGCAACGCCCGCAGCTCAGCGTGCCGCCGAGGAGAACTTGGCTTGTTGTCGCGCCGCCGTTGGAGCGCCATGCGATGCGCGAGGCCCCCTTCGTGTCCTCACGCCTACCCCGACCCAGTATCGCACGAGGCCCAGGGTGGCGCAAGGCCTACTGCACAAGATGGTACACGAGCAGCGCCGCACCCGCACCGAGGCAGTACCACCCGAACCACCACAGCCGGTGCCGGCGCACGACGGCCAGCAGCCCGCGCAGCGCGCCGTAGCCAACGAGCATCGACACGAGCGTGCCCGCCGCGATCGGCCCCCACATGTCGGCCGCGACCTGGTCGGCGCCGCCGACGACCTGCCACAGCTTGTAGGCGAGCGCGAGCAGGATGGCCGGGATCGCCAGCAGGAACGAGAACCGCGCGGCGTCCTCGCGATCGAGCCCGGTCGCCAGGCCGATCGAGATCGTGCTGCCCGAGCGCGAGATGCCGGGCAGGATGGCCACCGCCTGCGCGAGGCCGACCGTCACGGCGTGCAGCCAGCCGGCCGGTTGCTTGCGCCGGAGCGTGTCGAGCCGGCTCCCGGCGAACAGGACGACGCCGTTGAGCACGAGCAGCAGTCCGACCCACCGGCTCGTGGCGAACGCGAGCTCGATCGCGTCGTGCAGGAGCACGCCGACGCAGACGATCGGCACCGTCCCGACGGCGAGTAGCAGCAGCCAGCGCCGCCGCGTCGTGAGCAGCGCGGCGATGTCCTTGCGAAACACCACGACGACGGGCACGAGCGTGCCGACGTGCACAAACACGTCGAACAGGAGCGAGCCGTCGTGGAACCCGAACAGGTCGTGGAAGACGACGAGGTGGCCGGAGCTGCTGATCGGCAGGAACTCGGTCAGTCCCTGGACAATCCCGAGCAGAATCGCCTTGAGCAATATCGGCATACGATGGTGTCCGGTTCACACGTTGCGCCGACTATAGCATGCAAGTCCTGGGCCAACAACGCGACGCGCCGACCGGCCGGCTGCCGCCTTGACCGCGCTCGCTCGAGGTGGTAGACGGTACATCGGATGCGCAGCACTCGTGCTACGTAGCGGGCTACTTCGCAGAGTAGCATCGGAGAGGCGTGCATGAGCAACGGACGGGTTTCGATCTTCATCGCCGGCTTGCTGGTTCTCGCCGCGGCGGGGACGGCCGTGCACTTCCACGCAAAGTACCGGCGCGTCGAGGATGAGCGCCGGCTCGACGCGAAGCGCATCCGTGATCTCGAAGCCGAACTGACGCTGGCCCGGGCGGAGGTTTCCGAGTACCAGGAGAAGCTGCGCCAGGCCAAGGATATTGCCAGCGAGCTCGAGCACGAGCGCGACGCCAAGGAGCGCCTCGCCCGCGAGCACGTTGCGAAGATCGACGAGCTCGAAGCCAAGCTCGCGGCCATCACGGAGCCGCCGCCCGAACAGCCGGCGGTTGTGGCGCTCGCCGAAGAGACGACGCCGACGACCGGGGAGGCGAACGACACCGGCCTGGACACACTGACGACCACGGCGGACACCGAGCCGACGGTCGCGATAACCGTGTCGGCACGCGACGAGGCGGCGTCGCCGCGCGACGCTCAAGCGTCGCGGAGCGATCTCGAACGCGAGCTCGATGAGGTGCGGGCCGAGAAGCGCGAGCTCGAGATGCAGCACGCAGCGCTCGTCGGCGAGCAAGCCGAGGGCGTTCCGCTGGGCAAGGTGCGTGTGACCACCGGCCTGCGGCTCAAGGGCAAGGTGCTCGTGGTCAACGAGCGCTACGGCTTCGTCGTGGTCGACCTCGGCGCGCGCGACGGGGTCGAGAAGGGCATGGTCCTCATCCTGCACCGGGGCCGGAAATTCATTGGCAAGTGCCAGGTCTCGAAGGTGTATAATCGGATGGTAGCTGCCGATCTGGTCCTCGACTGGATGAAGGACGACGTCCAGGTCGGCGACGGCGTGAGGAAGTTCTGAACGCGAACCGGACGAAGCAGGAAGGTCGCTCGATGAAACGGATGTCGAAATGGCTCGTCCTCGTCCTGCTAGCGACAGCGTTCGTGCTCATCGGCGGCTGCGGCCGCCCGGAGATGGCCGAGGACGAGTCCGACCTGCCGTGGGCGCAGCCCGAAGACTGGGAAGGCGGCCCGCCGATCGGCCTCGGCATGTAGCCGGGGCCGCGCTGCGTGCCGGCTCTCGGACGGCGAGAACCGCCTAGCCTCAATACTGTTCACCTACCATGTGCCATGGGCCTCCGGCCCATGTTTCCCACGGGCAAGGTGCCCGTGCCACCTGCAACGCAGGCACTAAGTGAACCGTATTGCGCCTAGCCTGCATTTCTCACAGCCTTTGCACGCGCGATCCGGCCCAATGAGCCGCCTCGCGGCGATTGGCAATAGCCTCGGGCGCAAGCCCGTGGAACAGAATGCGACGAAATGCCTCAGAGCCCCTTCAGGGGCGATTGAGCTCGGTCCGCATGCGTCCTCAATCGCCCCTGACGGGGCTCGGGCTCTTTTTGGGGTCCGCGTACCACGGGCTGGCGCCCGAGGCTACTTCCAGACGCCCCTGGCGGGGCTTGGATCTGTGCGCCGGCCCAAATCAAGCGGATTCGGATGCGCGCCCGGCACGCCGGAGCCCGTGGCCTGTGTGCGACAGCCTGTTTAGATGAGGCCGCGCACGAGCGCGTTGGAACCGGTTGAGAGGTCGTTGCCCACGCCATGTCGTGCGGCCATCTGCCCGCTCTCTGTGAGAAATGCCTGCTAGTGTTGCGTCTCCGAGATACGCTCACACAACCTGCTGAGTTTCTCAAGGATGGAATCAGCTGTGGCGGTCCAGGCAAATGGGGTTGAATGCTGATTGTAGTTGCTGACAAACAGATCGATCTTTTCGATCAACTGGCGGACGCTACGAAAGGTGCCGCGCCGGATGGCGCGCTGCGTGATGGTGTTGAACCAGATCTCGACCTGGTTGAGCCATGACGAATAGGTCGGCGTGTAATGCACCTGGTAGCGCGGCCGCGTCGCCAGCCAACTGCGAACCTTGGCGTGTTTGTGGGTTGCAGAGTTGTCAATCACCAGATGCACGTCGAGATCTTTGGGCACACTGGTCTCGATGTGGCGCAAGAATCCGAGGAACTCCTGATGCCGATGACGCTTCTTGCATTGAGCGATCACTTGGCCGTTGGCGATGTCGAGCGCGGCAAACGGCCGTTGCGAAGCAACGGCTACGGCGACGCTCTCAGCGTCGCCCAGTGTCGTGGTCCCGTGCCGCAGGTAATCGTGAGTGACACCCTCGAGGTAGCCCAGCCCCAGCGGCAACAGTGGCTGGGTGCGTTCGCCTCCCTGGGCCGAGTTGACGGAACCGTTTCGACAGCCAAACCGATACCACAGTCAGCCCTTCTGAGTGAAGGAACTTATGAGACGCAACACTAGCCCGCATTTCTCACGGCCGATGCACCCGCGGTGTTTCCCAATGAGCCGCGTGGCCGTGATCGGCAGGAGCCTCAAGTGATCCTGGACGCGATGTCACGTCTGTTCAGCAGGATATCCATATGGCGGACAAAAAGCTCACTGGTTGGCCCAGGATTTGCCTTTTAAGGACGGCAAGGTCAGCAGGCCCCCCACAATGGTCTCTGACGGCGGGAGTGTGCTGCCGGGCTGGATTCCATATCGGTGCCTGGTCCGACAGGCGAAAGGGGGTGGGATGCCGCTTGTCCGGTCCTTCGATGCGCGATTCGTTAACCCGTTCATTCCCAGCGCAATGAACGCGGTCGAGACCCTGTGCGGCGTCGAGATGCAGCGCGGCGTGCCGTATGTAAAGAGCTCCGAGCACATGCGCCTCTACGACGTCTCGGGCGCCGTCAAGCTGAGCGGCCGGATCACGGGCCTGGTGACGATCAACTTCACGCGGCCGGTCATCTGTTCCCTTGTCACCAAGATGCGGGGTGAGCCGGTCATGAAGATCGACAAGACCGTGCAGGACGCCGTGGGCGAGATGGTCAGCACGATGGCCGAGTCGGCCAAGCAGCACATGGACGAGGCGGACAGGGACTTCAAGGTCTCCGCGCCGATGGTCATCTCCGGCCGTTTCCAATCCCACAACTACCCGCTCGGCACCCCGTGCATCGTCGTGCCCTTCAAGACCGCTCCCGGCGAGTTCACGATCGAGGTCGCCGTCCAGGCCGCCGACTGAGTCCTGCCAGCCGCCTTCCCACCGCCGGCATGTGGCCGAGCGTGGTACCTGCCTCATGGGTGACGTCTTGGAATGCGTGTGCTATAACGCGCTCGCTGCTGTGTGATGGGCACGAGGGTGGCCGATGACGTTCGCCGCACCGAAAGGAACGCGCGATTTCTACGCGGACGAGTGTCGGCGCCGCAACTGGCTGTTCGGCATCTGGCGCGAGGCGGCGCTCGGCTTCGGGTTCGAGGAGTACGACGGCCCCGTGCTCGAGACCGAGGCGCTGCTGACCCGCAAGGCGGGCGAGGAGATCGTCGAGCAGCTCTACGCCTTCGAGGACAAGGGTGGCCGGCGCGTGGCGCTGCGGCCCGAGATGACGCCGACGCTCGCCCGGATGATCATCGCCAAGGGCGCGTCGCTCCCCAAACCGATCAAGTGGTTCTCGATCCCCCAGTGCTGGCGCTACGAGCGCATGCAGCGCGGCCGTGGCCGCGAGCATTACCAGTGGAACCTCGACGTGATCGGCGTGTCCGGCGTGCAGGCCGAGTGCGAGGTGCTCGCCTGCTGCGTCGCCGCGCTCGAGGCGATGGGGCTCACGAACGAGCAGGTGCAGATCGGCTACTCGAGCCGGCGCCTGCTCGGCGAGCTGATGCAGCTCGCCGGGATCAGCGGCGACGCGGTCGCGCCCGCGTGCCTCGCGCTCGACAAGCGCGGCAAAGTGTCCGACGAGGTCCTTGGGGAGATTCTCGGCGAGGCCGGCCTGAGCGAGCCGCAGGTCAAGGCGACGCTCGATATCATGCAACTCGGCTCGCCCGCGGACGCCCGCACGAAGCTCGGCAGCTCGGAGTCGCCCGGCCTCAAGGAGATTGAGGTTCTTGGAGAGCTGGCCGGCGCGTACGGGATCGCCGACTGGCTCACGTTCGACATCGGCGTCGTCCGAGGGCTCGCGTACTACACCGGCATCGTCTTCGAGTGCTACGACACGAAGAAGAAGTTTCGGGCGATCTTCGGCGGCGGCCGCTACGACAATCTTCTCAAAAACCTCGGCGGCGAGGACGTGACCGCCGTCGGCTGCGGCTTCGGCGACATGGTCATCATGGAAGTGCTCGCCGACGCGAAGCTCCTGCCCGACTTCCCCAGGACGCTCGACGTGATGGTCCTGCCCGTGAGCGAGGCCGAGCGTGCTGCCGCGATCGAGGTCGCCTCGAAGCTGCGGGCGAAAGGGCAGACCGTCGACGTCGCCCTGCTCGACCGCAAGCTCAAGAAAGCGCTCGCCGACGCCGCGCGCGCCGGCGCCGCCCGCGTCATCATCGTCGGCCCCGACGAGCTCTCAAAGAATCTCGTCGTCGAGCGCGACATGGCCACCGGCGCCGAGCGCACGCTCGAGATCGCGAGCCTGTGAAGCGAAGGGCCGAAGGCCCGCGGGGTGGGTACGCCGGCCGAGCCTAGCCCAGGCCGTGAGGTTCGGGCATCCTATCGCGCCTTCGGCGCTCGTGGTGGCATGGAGTGTTGCCGATACTGATTAAGGGACTCAGGTGGCACTGGACAAATGGGTTGGTATGTTGTATGTTAGTAGTGTCTGCCCGGAGGCGCCCACGCAGGGAAAGGAGCTCGTCACCCGTGGTACCGGCTCGTAAGCTCGTGTGCCTTGCCATGGTCGTCTGTGACAGCATCATTGACGACCGCCAGACCGGCAAGAAGACCCTGGTCGGCCTTTTCAACCAGATCGGGGCCAACTCGTTCCCTGTGCGGCACCAGTCCCTCGCCGTCTACTGCTCACTGACGGAGGGGCAAGGGAAGCACGCGATCCAGCTCCAGTGCGTGCATGCCGTCGAGGACAAGCCGATCATGGGGATCGATGCGGAACTGGACATGGCGGACCCGCGAGCCATTGCCGAGATGGGCTTCACGCTCAACGGGATCGTCTTTCCGGAGCCGGGGCCCTACGAGTTTCAGATCATCTGCGAGGGTGAACTTGTCGGACGACGCGCCTTCCAGGTGCTCAAAGTGAGGGCCGGACAATGACGGTTACCATTAGACAGCCGGCGCTGCTAACCTATGCAACCAAGCCCGACGGGCCTCAGCCCCCTGCCACTGGGCCGCAGTCGCTCGATACCTACTTCAGCCTCACCATCACGTTCCCGCCGATCGGCGCGTTCCTGCCAGTCGAGGTGCCGGACGAGCGGCTTTTCCAGCACATCGTCTGGTCGGGGTCCCTGGACTGGCTGGCCGAGCCAGGCGAGAACGTCTACACGGTGGAGGACGGTGAACCACTGTGAGTGGTGGCACGATCAAGAGAGGCGACGTTGTCCTGATCGAGTTCCCACACTCTGATATGGCCGAGAGCACAGTGCGGCCAGCCTTGGTGATCTCCGGCGATGAGCACAACGCAAGCGACCCCGATGTCGTGTGCGTGATGATCAGCTCCCAGGTGGACAAAGCCCGGGAGGGTGACATCGTACTCACCTCGAAGGACGCGGAGTTCAAACCGAGCGGCCTGCGCCTCGATTCCGTGTTCCGGGTGTCACGCATCCAAGCGCTCGAGAAGAGTATTGTGCAGGGGCGCTTGGGCCGCGTGTCGGACGACTTCCTTGCTACGATCGGGAAGGCGATTGCCGAACTCCTGAAGTTGTAGGAAAACGTCTCCTTCCGGCCCTGCTCTCTTGTCAACCCATCTGCGTTTGTACTAGCCGCGCCCGCGTCATCATCGTCGGCCCTGCCGAGCTTAGAGCCGGCCTCGTCGTCGAGCGCGACATGGCCACCGGCGCCGAACGCAAGCTCGAGCTGTCGGGGATTTGAATCAACCACAGATTTCCACAGATGGACACGGATCAGGACCGGAGTCCGATCTGCGTCATCCGTGGAATCTGTGGCTAATTCCTCTTCCTACTTCGGCGGGAGGGCGGTGACCCAATAGGCGGTCGGCGCTGGGAGGGTCGCCTTGGTGATCTCGACCTCGTTCGGCACCTGCTCGACGGGCGACTTGCCCTTGGTGAAGTCGGTGACGGGCGCGATCGGGAAGCCGCACATCGCGCTCTTGTAGTGCATGGGGATGCAGACGTTCGGCTTGAGGTGCTGAACGATCTTGGTCGCCATCTTCGCGTCGATCGTGAAGAAGCCGCCGACGGGGATCAGCACGATGTTTGTGCCCTTGAGCGCGGCGTACTGCTCGTCGGTCGGCTCGTGGCCGAGGTCGCCCAGGTGGGCCACCTTGACGCCGTTGACCTCGACGATGAACACGACGTTCTTGCCGCGCTCCTTGCCGCCGCTCTCGTCGTGGAAGGTGTCGAGGCCCGTGATTGGGATCCCCTTGGCCGTGTGCGAGCCACTGACGGCGAACGTTTCGGGACTTCCCTTGACGGCGGCGGCGTAGCCGTGGTCAGGGTGGCCCGTGTGGCTCATGAGCAGGATGTCGGCCGTCTCGTTGATCGGCGGGTAGGCGATCCCGCCGTCGTAGGCGCCCGCCTCGAAGGGGTCGAAGACGATCTTCGTGCCGTTGCTTGCGGTGAGCAGCCATGCCGAATGTCCAAGCCATCTGAGTTTCATTGTCAAACCTCCTCCCGATGGACCAGGGGGTGAACGTGTGTCGATCTCATCTCCGGATTACTGCTCGAGGCATTCCTGGGCGCGCCTGCGAGCCAGCTCCTTCTCCGCGTCGTGGTTCGCGGCGCAGTTCTGGACACATGTCAAGGCTTCGTCCCCGCTCTCGCTATAAGACATGCAGTCAGCCGTACACTCCGCGTACCGTTGAAAGGCTTCATCCTTCTCCTTCTTGTAGGCCTCAGCGCACGAGGTGTCCATGTCGGAGCCGTCGTTCGAGTCGCCGCCGGGCTGGTCGCCGGTGCCCGAGGCGTGGCTGCCGCCGCCTGGGTTGAACGAGCCGTGGCCGCCCGAGCCGCCGGTCTGTCCGAGGATGGCGGCCGTCAGGAGCGCTTCGGCGAGCGGGGCCGTGCAGGCGCACGGCGCGCGTCTTGATCCGATCCAGGTCCCGCCCCGGTTCGCAAGCGTCCCAAGCAGTCGTGCGACAGCCTGATGCTGGCCCGAATGGGCGCGCCGGCTCGCCGCAGGTGCGATCTGCGCGCAGACGGCCGATTGCCAGGCGCGTTTGACGACGCCGACGGGGTTCTCGAGCCATGTGTCCGCATTGGCCGGGCTGTCGCCGATGGCCTGCTCGATGGCGGCCGCGTAGTGGGCGAGCGACATGATCTCGTCCATGGCTTTTGGGGTGATCGTGACGCGAGCGCGGCGTCCGCGAAGCTGCTTGACCCCGTCGACGAGGTCGTGAAGCTCCTCCTTGTGCGCCTTTGACGATTCGTAGCGGTCCTTGAGATCGGCGAAGCGGCCGGAGCCGGTCGCAGGACGGCCTCGCCCGGTGGGCACGCCCCAAAAAACCCAGCCGGCGTTCTTCCATTCGCTCAGGACCATCATGTCGGCCGCCGTGGTTTTCAGGGGACAGAAGTCGGTGCTGGCCTTCGAGGCATCGAGACAAACGAAGCGGATCGACCGCAACGCGTAGGCGCGCAGGCCGGGCTCGCCGGGCACGCTCATCGGCTCGATCGTGTCGTCGTATTCGGTGACGATCACGTTGCCGCGCCAGTCGGCCAGGGATGTGATCCGGCCTTTCGCGTCGCGCTCGATGCGGAAGCGCTCGGGCACGTAGAGCGTGATGAGCGTGCGCGAGTAGCCGCGCGGGCAGTAACGGATGAAGTACCCGTCGGGGTGGAACGACCAACGTCCGCGCGGGACGGCGTCCTCGTCGTCGGACGCGCCGTCGAACACGACGGCGATCTCCTCGATCTCCTCGTAGGTCGACTCGGCCGACGAGAGCCTCTCGCGCAGTCGGGCTTCGGCCTCGAGCACCCGCTGCGCCTCTTTCGGCAGCCGGGCGATGGCCTCGTCCAAGATCTCGTCGGGGATCAGGCCGAGCGCGCCGCCGTTGAGGCGGCGGATCTCGCTGCTCGTCAGCAGCGTGTCGGCGGCACGGCGAACGTCGGGCGACAGGTCCCTGATTCGGGTCCGCGAGGTGATGGCCCACAGCAGGCTTTGGATATCGCTCTGGAAGATTTCAGGATGCTCCCCGGCGCGGCACAAGACGTTGTGAACGACGTCCGCGCGGGCCCCCCTGAGCGGCGCGTACAGGGCGCCGCGACTGCTGCCCGGAGAGCGCTTCCCATGGGCGAGGCAGTAGCTCTTGGCCTCGAACGCGAAGTGACCTGGATGCGTGAGCTCAAAGCCCCCGTCATTGGTGCGCGGCAGCAGGCTCATCGGGCTCGTGCCGGCGGGCTTGTAGCCGTCGAGGAACGGCACCGCCGTGACGGCATCCGACAGGCTTGTTGCGATCGCCGGCTTGTGGTCGATGACGTTCCCGAGGTCCGGAATCTCGACGGGGATCTCCGGCGGCATGCGCGAGACACAGGAGCACAGGACGAGCGCGACTACCACCGGGAAGGACAGAAGAAGAGTGGCTCGTTTCATGGCGCACCTCCGTGGGTGTTGAAGGACTGCGCCGACATCGGCTTACAGTGCGGTGAGCGGTCCCGCGGCGGGGTATGCCCGCCGCGGGACGTTGCTCCCCGTTCCGTGTCAATCAGCCACGGACATCGCGGCTGTTTCAGCGCTAGGCCTTGGCTTGCTCAGCGAGGAAGTTCTTGACCCACGGCGTGCCGACCGACTTGGGCCGCGTGATCGGCGTGCCGAGCGCGCGGTTGACGATCATCTGCGACAGCATGCCCTGGGCGCGGCTCACGGCGAACAGCACGGTGTAGTACTGGAACTCGGTGAGGCCGTAGTGGTACAGCAGCGCGCCCGAGCCGGCGTCGACGTTGGGCCACGGGTCGGCGATCTTCTCGATCTTGCCCAGGATGGGCGGCACGACCTCGAACAGCGTCGCCACGGTCTTGAAGATCGGATCGTCGGGGAAGTGCTGCTTGCCGAACTCGAGGAACCCGGTGTAGCGCGGATCGGTCTTGCGCAGCACGGCGTGACCGTAGCCGGGGATGACCTGGCCCGAATCGAGCGTCTCCTGGGTCATCTGCGCGAGCTGCTCCTTGGTGGGCACGCCGCCGTACTTGTCGATGAGGCCGAGCACCCACTTGAGGCACATCTGGTTGGCCAGCCCGTGCAGCGGCCCGGCCAGGCCGTTGAGGCCGGCGCTCACGGCGTAGTACGGGTCCGACAGCGCGCTGGCGACCGTGTGGCAACTGAACGCCGAGACGTTGCCGCCCTCGTGGTCGGAGTGGAACAGCAGGTAGAGGCGCATCAGGTCGGCGAAGCTCTCGTCGTCGGTCACCCCGAGCATCTTGGCGTAGTTGCCGCCCCAGTCGAGGCCGTTGGTGTACGGGATGCGTGCGCCCTTCTTGTAGCGGATCCGGTAGACGCCGGCCGCGAGCTCGGGCAGCCGGGCGAGCAGCGTGAGGGAGTCCTCGAGCACCGGCTGCCAGTACTCGGCCTTCTGGATGCCTTCCTCGTAGGCCTTGGCGAAGACGCTCTCACGCTGCATGACCAGGATGCCGGTGTCGAACATGCACATCGGGTGCGAGTCCTCGGGCATCGCTTCGAGCACCTTCCAGACGTAGTCGGGCACGCCGGCGCGCTTGTCGTAGTCGTCGTGCAGCGCCTTGAGCGCGGCCTTGTCTGGAATGTCGCCCGTGAGCAGCAGGAAGAAGCCTTCCTCGGGCAGCAGGTGCTTGATCTCGAGCAGCGGATGGCCGCGGATAATCAGGCCCTTTTCGGGGTCGACGAACGAGGTGTCGCACACCAGACCCTTGATCCCGCGCATGCCACCGTAGGCCTGCTTGACGGTGACTTCGGAGATGACCTTGTTCCCGTTGGCCTTGACGAGCCCCTTGACCTCGTCGCGAAGGCCGGGAATCTGCTTCGCGAGCGTTTCTTGGAGTGTTGCCATTGCCTCCTCCTCTTTGTGAATTCGTTGTGTCCCCGAATTGGTGGTCTTTCCCGACCGGCTCAGCCGGCGTGCTCTTGCACAAGCCCGTCGACGAGACCGGCTCGACCGGATGGAGGCAAGCCACGGCCCTGGTCAGGCTGCTAACAGCGGCACCATAGTCAGGGACCGGTAGACCAGACCCATACAGCTTGTTCCGCCCGGCGTGCGTCTACGGTAAAGCCTATCCCGCGCGCTGACCCAAGAGCTCGCGGGCTGCTTTGATCCCCTCGTCGAATGCACGCGTGTTCAGTTCGACGGTTCCCTTTGGCGCTGCATCGAGCACGGCGGCGCGGAGCGCCGGCTCGGTCACAAGCGACGACAACACCGACAGGGCGCCGAGCGCCACCACGTTGGCGGTCACCTGGCGCCCCACGATATTTCGAGCGATCTCGGTAAGCGGAAGGGGATAGGCTCCCTCGACGGGGCACTGCTTCACGAAGAGCGAGTCGGTCAGGAGCACGCCGCCCGGCTTGAGTTGCGGCGCGTAGAGCGTACACGCCTGCTGCGTCATGCAGAGCATAAGGTCGAACTTGTCGGCCTCGGGATAGACGATCGGCTCGTCGCAGATGATCACGTCGGCCTTGCTCGCGCCGCCGCGCGCCTCGGGCCCGTAGCTCTGGGTCTGCGCGGCGTAGCGGCCGTCGTAGATCGACGCGGCGCGGCCGAAGATGACGCCGGCGAGGATCATACCCTGACCGCCGCTGCCGCTCAGGCGGATGGCCGCGGGCTGGCGAAGCGGCGGCACCTCGGGCACCTCGGGCGGCGCGGCCGTCGGCTTGGCGGTCTCCTTTTCGGCTGCCGCCGACACGCGGTCCATGAGCTCCCGGTAGACGGCCGTGTACTCGGGCCGTGGGGCGTCTTTGAACACGCCGACGGGGTAGGCGCCTGCAGGGCGTTCGGCCTCGTCGAGCTTCTCCCACTTGCTGAGCGGGACGGCGTGCTCTTTCATCCACTGCATCAGCGCGATCGGCGTTCGCAGCTTGTTGCGACGGCCGTAGGTTGTGTGGCAGTTCGACATCACCTCGACGACCGAGAACCCCCGGTTCTGCACGGCTTGCTTGACGTACTGAGTGATACGCGTCGGGTGGTAGGCGGTGGTGCGCGCGACGTACGTGGCGCCCGCGCCGGCCACGAGTGCGGCGATGTCGAACGGCGGCTCGACGTGGCCGTGCGGCGCGGTCGAGGCCTTCGCGCCGAGCGGCGTGGTCGGCGAGTACTGGCCGCCCGTCATGCCGTAGATGTAGTTGTTAACGATGATGGCGTTGATGTCGATGTTGCGGCGCGCGGCGTGGATGAGGTGGTTGCCGCCGATGGCCGAGGCATCGCCGTCGCCCATGACGACGAAGATGGTGAGCTCGGGGTTGGTGAGCTTGATGCCGGTCGCGGCGGGGATCGCGCGGCCATGGGTGACGTGCAGCGTGTTGAAGTCGAGGTAGGTGGGCATCCGGCCCGTGCAGCCGATGCCCGACATGAAGACCACCGTGTCCTTGTCGAGACCGAGCTCGTGGATGGCGAGCAAGACCGCCCCCTGGATGATGCCGAGGCCGCAGCCGGGGCACCAGACGGTCGGCAGCTTCTTGTGCGGCCGCAGGTAGGTGCGAACCGGCGCCAGCACGTCCTGCTTTTCGCTCTCGATCACGGGTCCGCCCATTACTGCTAGTCCCCGCCGCCGAGAAGCGAGTGCGCCTTCTCGACGATTTCGTGCGGTGCCCAGATCTCGCTTGTGACCTTCGTCATGGAATGGACGCCGGCCCGGCCGCAGGCGGCGCGCTCGACCTCGCGCACGATCTGGCCCATGTTGAGCTCGGGCACGATGAGGTGCTCGACCTGCTCGGCGGCGTCGCGGATCACGGCGGTCGGGAACGGCCAGACGATCACCAGCTTGATCATGCCGAGCTTGAGCCCCTCGGCGCGCGCCATATCGACGGCGCCTCGCGCCGCGCGCGTCGATGAGCCGAAGGCGACGACGGCGAGCTCGGCGTCGTCCATCCTGTAGTGCTCGACGTCGCGCAGCGCCGGGATCTCCTCGTTGATCTTGCGGGCGTGGCGCCTGAGCAGCGCGTCGATCTCGTCGTAGCGCGTAGTCGGGAAGCCGGCCGTGTCGTGCGTCAGCCCCGTTGTGTGGTAGCGATACCCCTTGCCGTAGGCGACGAACGGCGGCACGTCGCCGAACCGGTCGTCATGGGGCAGGTACTCCTCGGGCGGGACCGTCGGCCCGAGGCGCTCGACGAGCTTGATCTCCTCGCGCGGCGGGATCTCGATCTTCTCGCGCATGTGGGCGCTCGCTTCCTCGAGCAGCAGCACGACGGGGGAGCGAAACTGCTCGGCCAGGTTGAACGCCTTGATCGTGAGCGTGAACGATTCCTGGACCGACGCGGCGGTGAGCACGATGATCCGGTAGTCGCCGTGGCTGCCCCAACGCGCTTGCATCACGTCGGCCTGGTGCGTCTGGGTCGGCAGGCCGGTCGACGGGCCGCCGCGCTGGGCGTTGACGATGACGCACGGGGCCTCGAGCATGGCGGCGAGGCCGATGTTCTCGACCATGAGCGAGAAGCCCGGGCCGCTCGTGGCCGTCATGGCTTTGGCGCCGGCCATCGAGGCGCCGACGAGCGCGGCCATCGAGGCGATCTCGTCCTCCATCTGGAGGAACCGGCCGCCGCGCTTGGGGAGTTCTTGGGAGATGTACTCGGCGATCTCGGTCGAGGGCGTGATCGGATAGCCGGCGAAGAACTGGAGGCCGGCCGCGAGCGCGCCGCGCGCACACGCCTCGTTGCCCTGGACGAAGACGACCTCGCGTTGGGCAGTGATCACTCTCGCGTCTTCCGCCGGGCGGCCCGGCGGCCTTCCGTGTGCTGGTGCGGTCAGGAGTCGGCCTGCTTCCTCTCCTTCGGCTCGAGCAGGATCGCGTAGTCGGGGCAGTGGAGGGCGCAGATCTTACACTGGCTGCACGCCTCGGGGGCCTTGACGTAGACCCGGCCGGTCGGCTCGACGTCGAACACGTTCTTCGGGCACAGCTCGACGCAAAGCTGACACTGCTTGCACCACGGCTCGTAGATGTCGACCGGGTGCGTGCGCATGTCGGCCACACCCGGGAAGTGCTGGAGCGTGGCCGTAGCGCTTCTCGAGATGCCCGAGCGGTCCGGCACCGACTCCTCCTCCTGACAGACTTACTTCCAGATCGCTAAGGGCGGCAGTATAGCACGCGCTCAAGCGCAGGCAACGTTTTTCGGGCGAAAAACGAGTCGTTGCTGCTCGAACATGGCCGGAAGAATGGTCAGTGCGTCCCGAGAAAAGCTACGCTGCCCGCCCGGCCTCAAATCCCTCGTAGACTGCTTCCAACGCCTCGCGCGGCTCCACACAGTCGCCGACGATGTACACGTTCGGCCGGCCCGCCAGGGCCTCGGCCAGGGTGCGGTCGGCGCGCAGCCCCATGCCGATGACCACTGTCTCGGCTGGGAAGCGAAGGTCGGGAGCGCCTTGCTGATGGGGCCAGGGCTGGGCGACGACAGTGGTCTGCCCTTCCCCGTTTGTTTCAAAGCCAACCACCTCCACGCCGGTGCGCACGTCCACGCCGCTGGATTCCAGCTCTTTGAGTAGGAGCGTCCGGGCCAACGGATCGAGCTTGCCGCCGATTTCGGGCCGGCGTTTGACGACAATGCAGCGGACGCCACGTTGAGCCAGGTACTCGGCCGTCTCCATGCCCGTTGTGCCGGCACCAACGATGAAGGCGCTGGAGGTGTTCACTTTGTCCTTTCCGTCCAGCAAGTCGTAAGCCGTCATCCAGCGTGTCTTCTCCAGGCCGGGGAAAGGGGGCACGATCGGCTGGGCGCCCGTCGCCACCACAACCGCGTCTGGATTGTCGGCGGCGACCATCTCTGGAGTCACCGTGGTGTTCAAGTGCACGTCGACGCCGGTGCGCTGGAGTTGCACCCGTTGATAGCGAATCAGGTCGGCGAAATCCTCTTTGTACGGCACCTGAGCTCCCTCGCGGAAGCGCCCGCCGAGCCGGTCATCCTTTTCGTATAGGGCGACGGCGTGGCCCCGCTGGGCCGCGATTATGGCCGCTTCCATGCCTCCCGGTCCGCCGCCAGCTACCATCACCCGGCGCGGGTGTTTGGCCGGCGCGATTTGAACCGTAGCTTCACGGCCGGTCAGCGGATTGAACAAGCAGGATGCGCCATGGCCCTTGCGCAGCTCGGTCAGACAGCCTTGATGACACGCGGCACAGCGCAGGATGGCCACCTCGTCACCGGCGGCCGTTTTGCGTACCCAGTCGGGGTCGGCTAGGAAGGGCCGCCCCAGTCCGATCCAGTCGGCTTGCGCCAGGGCGAGCGCCTCGCGGGCCACATCGGGGGTGCGGATTCGTCCGGCAACCGCCACGGGAATAGAAACGCTCTGGCGGATGCGGGCGGACATCGGCAGCAAATGGGCCTTGGGCGTGCCGAGAGGATAGAGACAATACGGCACCGATTCACACATCGTGCCGGAGGTGATGCTTAAGGCATTGACGCCCATTTGATCGAGGAGAGGGGCGAGCGCCATGGCATCGTCTATCTCCAGGCCGCCGTCCACATAGTCTCTGGCGTTCATGCGTACGACGAGAGGGAAGTCCCCGCCGATCGCCTTGCGCACGGCGGCGAGAACCTGCTGTCCGAAGCGCAACCGATTCGTCAACGTCCCGCCATATTCATCCTCGCGGCGGTTGGTATGCGGCGAGAGAAACTGGTGGATCAAATAACCGTGGCTGAAGGGGATCTCAATGGCGTCGAATCCCGCTTCGCGGACGCGGCGGGCTGCTTGTGCGAAGTAGGAAACATAGGTGGGGATTTCCTCTAGAGTCAGTGCACGGGGGGTGACCTGGTTGGCTGGGCAGGGGACCTTGGAGGCGGAGACACGCTCGTCGGCCGGTACGAGTTTAGGGTTGGCGACCCGGCCAGCGTGGTTGATGTGGGCCATGAGTCGCCCTCCTGCGGCGTGAACGGCATTGGTGAGCTGACTGAGGCCGCTCACCAAGCGCTCGTCATGGACGCCCAACTGGGTGGGAAGTTCCCGTCCGTTGGGGTGGACATACAGAGGCTCGGTCGTGATAAGGCCCACGTCGCCCTCCGCCCGCCGAACATAGAAAGCGATATGGCGTTCCGTGACTTCACCCTGTGGGGTGCCGTAGCCCAGTTTGACTGTCGTCATGAACACGCGATTGGGCAGTGTCAGGCTCGCTATGGTCAGTGGTTGAAGCAGAAGATCTGTGCTCATCTCTTATCCTTTCGGCCTCATCCGGCAAAAGAGGTGGGAGATTCCCCGTCCACTGTTTCTCGTAAGGAGGACCCTTGCCACCAAGGGACGCGGGTAGGATGTGTTTCCATTGTCGTGGGACTCGATCTGAAGTTCCCTAACCTTTCAGTATAACTCTTCGCACAACCCGCTTCCAGTGTCGCCTGATGACGGTGTTGAGATGCCGCCAGCCATCGATGCATCCAAGTTGCGCCTGTCCGAATGCGACCAGGCCTAGATTCAGGACCTGGCGATAGGGTCGCCCCGTTTCCGGAGCCGGTCCCGCCTGTCTCGCCTAGCTCTCCATTCTCACGCCGTGGATCACGGACTCGACCGTCCTGTGAAGCGCCCGGAGCATGAGCGTGCTGACCGCGGTCGGCTGTCGCAAGAGACACTCGAACAACACCCAGCGCGCTCTCCTGTGCCGGCGTAACTCGGGAAGGAAGTGCGCGTTGAGCAGGCGCACGTAGCGGGACTCGTGGTCGAGGTGACCGTCAAGGCTGGCGAGGATCGCGCGAGCCGCCAACTCACCGCTGCGCTGGGCGTAGTAGATGCCCTCGCCCGATATCGGGCCGACGAAGCCGGCGGCGTCGCCGACGAGGAGGGCGTTCCTGTACGTGGGCCGGCCAAGGAAGTCGCCATAGGGGATATGACACGCGCGGACGGGGCGCTCGATCAGACTGCTCCAGCCTGCGTTCGCCAGAAAGGCGCGGAAGAGTTGTCCTAGGGGCTTGGAGTTGCGCTTCGGCAGGCACCCCATGCCGACCACGACGCGGTCCCGGTTGGGAAACGCCCAGCAGTAGCCCCAACGCACGTAGCCGAGGTACAGGACAGGATGACGGAGATCTTGGTCGATGGCGTCGCGCGGCGCAGAGACCTGGAGCGCGACACCACGACGGTGTCGCCACGCGCGTCGGCGAAACCGGTCCTCGGGGAACGCGCGCCGGATGACGCTGCGCGCGCCGTCGGCGCCGATCACAAACCGCGCCCTGATGCGCCCCCCATCGGACGTGAGAACCTCGTTTGCCTCCGGGTCGAAGGCCGCGACCTCGCGCGACTCGGCGACATGCGCGCCGGCGGCCTTGGCCTTCTCCAGTAGAACCGCGTCGTACACCGATCGTTTGACGAAGAAGAACGGATCCCGCGCTGCGAACGTGCCGAGGGAGGTGCCGCGCTGCACAAGCTCATAGAGGGAGGACTCGGCATCGAGGACGTCGCGTTCCTTGAGCGACGCGCGTGTCTCCCCGAAGATTCTTTGGAGAAGCATGACGGTCTTCGCCGTCAGTGCCCCGCCGCACAGCTTCTCTCTCGGGAAGCGGCTCTTGTCCAACAGCAACACCCGCAGGCCGCTCCGGCTCAGGACGCAGGCGGCCGTCGAGCCGGCAGGGCCAGCCCCGACAATCACGATGTCGTAGTCTGCTTCAGCACGCATCTCAGCAAGAAACACCCCTCGACGGACGCCGTTGAGCCCGACCGTCCGCGAAGCAAAGCACCGAACGCCCCCGCGAGTCAAGCGCGGCGCTGTTGCGACGCTGTACCCCACTTCGAGGGCCTTCTGCTGCGGGCGTTCGGCGGGCCGAGGGCGACCCGCCCTACAACGCTGCCGCCGACATCGCTCTGGAGATGTAGGGCGGGTCCCCCTGGGCCCGCCGTCCTTCCGGATGACGGGCCCTTGACGGCGGGGCGGTTTCGGGCGACATAACAATGTGCACACTCGCGCGTTGGCGCGGCTGGGAGGGCACGCCCGTGTCCGAGCCGAAGCTCTACAGAATCCTCCAGATCACGTTCATCGCGATCATCATCGGGCTGCTTGTCGCGTCCGCATTCCTGTTTGCCAGCGGCTGTCGTGTGCGGCGGTGGTACAGCATAGCCTCGACGGCCATCTACGCCGGAGACTACGAGACGGCGATCACATACTACAAGCGCTACCTGCACGAGCGTCCCTTCGACTCCGACACGTGGGGCGACTTGGCGCTCGCGTACTTCCACTCGGGTAAGTACGACGCCTGCATCACGGCGATCGGAAGCTACGAGAGCACTGGGATGTCATCGGCTCGTGACGAGGAGGAACGCGCGAGGCTCAACCAACGACGCCGCGAGCGGCTTATCCGCTATGTGCGGTGCGTAGCCGCGGGGGAGGATTTCGGCGAGGAGCCGCCTCGGTTCTTCTCTTACTATGCGCCGTCGGAACAGAGCAGATGAACACAGACAGCGCCAACGACATGCGAGTGAGGCGGAGCCTTCGGCCTGCGGTAAGGTGGCTTATTGTGCTTCTCTGGGCTGGGATGAACGCGGGCTGGATGGTTTGGCGCGGGCTGCGCGAAGGGAGCTGCACCCCGGAAGGCTGGCATTCCTGGCCTGAGTATCACCTGTGGTTTTTCTTCGTCACGGCCGTCTTGGTCGGCTTCGGCATCGTGTTGGCTTCGCTGAAGAGAACGAGCGGTGCCACGGCCTGGCAGCGTTTCTGGACGATCATGGCCGTCGGATCGGTCTGTCTTACGTCGCTCTGCTACGAGATCGGCGATATGGTGAGCCACTGCCAGCTCGCCTATCCGATAGGTTGGTAGTTCATGAAGGTGTGGCTGAACAGGACTCTTGCATGGCCGCTGCTGCTCATCTCGCTGGCAGTCATCTGCTTCCAGGCGGGCGTGGTACACTGGGTGTGGCAGACGTTTGGACACGTCCCCCCGTGTCTCCGGTCGCGTACGTTTCTGACTGCCGTGCTTTGCGTCGAGGTTGTCGTTGACGTGTTCCTGGCCGTGCTCATCGCCCGGGCCATTGACCGGAACCGCGACCACTCACGGCCGACAAGCCTCTTCTTCCTCTGGCAAGGCGCGAAGGCGTGCCTGTCGCTTCTCTATGTCGCCTTGACGTTTTCGCACTTCCCATTTCCGCATTTGATCTGACGCCATGGGCCCTTGACGGCGGGGCGGTTTCGGGCGACATAACAAGGTGCACACTAGCGCGTTGGCGCGGCTGGGAGGACACGCCCGTGTCCGAGCCGAAGCTTTACAGAATCCTCCAGATCACGTTCATCGCGATCATCATCGGGCTGCTCATCGCGTCTGCATTCCTGTTTGCCAGCGGCGAGCGCCTGCGACGATGGTACATGACCGCCTTCAAGGCCATTAATTCCAGGGACTACGCAACCGCGATCACGTACTACGAGCGCTACCTGCACGAGCGTCCTTTCGACTCCGACACGTGGGCCGATCTTGCACTGGCCTACTTCCACTCGGGCCAATACGACGCCTGCATTGCTGCGCTCGAAAGCTACGAGGGCGGTGTGTTCTCATGGGCTGATGACGAGGAGGAGGACGCGAGGCTGAGGCAAGAACACCTTGAGTCGCTCATTCGATACGTGCGGTGCGTAGCCGCGGGGGAAAACTTCGGCGAGAAACGGCCCTTGTTCTTCTCGCTCTATGCCCGAGATGACCCTAACGAGAGGGGAGACGAAGAGGATGTCGTCGGCGACTAGGACATCTGTATTGCGGCTCCTTGCGCGATTGGCCGTGATCGCGGGCTGGATTGGGTTGGATGCCTTGTGGATACTCTGGCGCGCTTCCCGCGAGGGCGACTACTGGCCCCTCTACCACTGGTGGTTTCTTGCGGTCACTGGCGTGCTGGTGGCCGTCGGCATCGGGCTCGCCACCCTCAAGCAGATAGCGGGGACGGGGCGCTGGGAACGCTACTGGGTGACGGTGGTTGTCGGTATTACCTGTCTTGTTTGTTTCGCGTTTGAAATCATGGACATGGTCTGGAACTGCCAACTGGCTCGGCGGTACTTGCTGCCATGAAGGTGTGGATGAACAGAATGCTCGCGTGGCCCCTGGTCCTGGTCGGTCTCGCCGTGGTCGGCCTGCAGTTCGGCATAGCGAGCGCCGTGTGGCAGACGTTCGGGCGCATTCCGCCGCTTCTCGGTGCCCCAGCTTTCATGGTGGGCGCATCGTGTTTCGAGGTCGTGGTCGATGTACTGCTTGTCGCCTGGGTGGCCCGGGCGATCACACGCAGACACGATCACGCTCGCGTGGCGGGTCTCTTCTTCCTTTGGCAAGGGGTCAAGGTCAGCTTCGCCTTCTTGTGCGTCGCGGTTGTGTACGGCGGCCTCCCGTTGTGACTCGCCGCGTCTGAATCCTGACACTTCTGGCGCCACATTCTGCTATGCTCCAGCTGGTTGAGGAGGCGTGATCTGACGTGATCGGGTATTTTGTTGGCGGGGTTGTGGCGGCGTATCTGGTGGGGGCGCTGCCGTTTGCGTATGTCGCGGGGCGGTGGCTGCGGGACGTCGACGTCCGCACGATCGGCAGCGGCAACGTGGGCGGCACGAACGTGATGCGCGTCGCCGGCAAGGCGTGGGGCGCGCTCGTCATCGCCCTCGACATCGGCAAGGGTGTGTGTGCGGCGGGCCTCGTCGGCGGCGTGTTCTATCGCGACGGGATGCCGGTGAGCGCCGAGCTTTTTCGGGTCATCTGCGGCGCGGCGGCCGTGCTTGGACATAATTGGCCCGTCTGGCTCGGGTTCCACGGCGGCAAGGGAGTGGCGACGAGCGTTGGCGTGTTCTTCGCCGTGACGCCGATTCCCGCTGCATGCGCGCTCGGCACGTGGTTCGTCATGGTGGCGCTCACGCGGATCGTGTCGATCTCGTCGATGGTGGCGTCGTTGTCGCTGACGGGTTGGAACGTGCTTTTTGGCCGGCCGATCGAGTACACGATTGCGGGCGCGGTGTTGGCCGTGCTCATCGTCGTGATGCACCGCTCAAACATCAAGCGCCTCCTGAAGGGGGCCGAGCTCAGCCCGTTCGAGTCGGACCGTCCCGGGAGTTCGCAGGCTGAGCCGGAGGATTAGGAGCCGAGATTTCGCTTGAGTTCACGTTGCTCGTCGAGTATAATGGCGCGGTCGGTCATGGTGCGGACCCTTTCGGCAGGGAAGTGAGGGGTCATGCAGGGACTCAAGACGTCGGATAAGCTGTACTACTCGATTGGCGAGGTCCGTGCGATCACGGACCTCGAGCCGTATGTGCTGCGCTACTGGGAGACGGAGTTTCCCACGCTCAAGCCGAAGAAGAACAGCGGCGGCCAGCGCGCCTACCAGCGCAAAGACATCGAACTCATTCTTCGGATCAAAGAGCTGCTTTACGAGCAGGGCTACACGATCAAGGGCGCGCGGGCGCTGCTCCGCAAGCAGCGTCAGGGCGCCGCGGCGTCGAGCAGCGCAGGCAGCGGTGAGATGGAGACGTTCTTGAAGAAGCTGCATACAGAGCTCACGTCGCTCCAGAAGACGATCGCGGGCCAGAAGACCGACGACCTGTTCGCGCAATAGCCTGCCGATGGAGTCCGTCCAGAAGTACATGCTCATCGGCCCGCTGCTCCTTCTCGTCGTGCTGGGCGTGGCCTACTTTGTCAAGAAGGAAGCGTCCAAGCCGCGCAGCCCCGACGCCCAGCTCTACCACGCCAGGACGGTCGAACGCCGCCTCAGCGACGACCCCGACGCGACCGAGCGCGACTGGCTCGGGTGCATCGCGCAGTACGAGCGCGTCTACAAGCTCTGGCCCGAGAGCGACGAGGTCGTCGACGCGTACGCGCACATCGGCACGATCTACCGAAAGCACCTCGGCGACCCCGAGCAGGCGAAGGCGTGGTACGACCGCGTCCTGCGCGAGTTCCCCGACTCCGAGACGGCCGAGGGCGTGCGCCGCGCGCGCGCGGAGCTCGTGGCCGGCGACGTGGACACCGACGCGGGCCGGCGCGAGGCGGTGGCCGCTTACACCGACTTCATCGAGCACAACGCGGACTCGACGAAGCTCGACGAGGTCCTGCTCAAGCGCGGCATCCTCTCCATCGAGCTCGCGCAGGCCGGGGACGCGCTCGCCGACTTCGAGCGGATCATGGCCGAGTTCCCCAACGGCACGCGCGTCGACGACGCGGTCTTCTACACCGGCGAGGTGTACCGCCTCGTGCTCAACGACGAGGACAAGGCGCTCGAGCAGTACGGGAAGCTCATCGCCGACCACCCCAAGAGCAACCAGATCCGCGTCGCGCACAAGCGCAAGGAGAAGATCTGGGAGGGGCGCGTCGAGAGGAGGCTCGACGAGTTCTTCCGGGAGCGGTACGGCGTCGAGAGCGCGTCGATGTACTTCGTGCCGCCGACACCGCTCTACATGGTCGAGTCGCAGGAGGACGTCGAGCCGGCCAAGGCCCTCGATAAGCAGACGCTCGACCTGAAATCGGCTGAGTTGACCGTCGACATCGACGGCACGCGGCTCGTTGTCACCGGCAGTCTGCTGATCGCGAATCCCTCCGAGGTCGAGCAGGACGAAGAAGAGGACCAGGACAAGAAGGCCGAGGGCGGGGAGCAGGAAGAGGAAACAGGCCCGACCGAGGCGACGACCGTCTGGCTCATGCTCAACCCCGGGCTGGAGATCAGGAGCCTGACGCAGGGCGAGGCGACGCTCGAGTTCAAGCGCCACAAGAACCTCGTCGAGGTCACGCTCGCCGAGACGATCCCCGTCGACGGCGAGACGACGCTCGCGTTCGAGGTCGCGAACGCCGACGGCAAGGAGACCCCGGGCATCGTCATCGGCGAGCACTCCGGCCACGCCTTCCCGCACGCGTTCTGGTTCCCGGTCACGAAGCTCGAGGACGCGTTCACCTCGACGATCAAGTTCGTCAGGGCCGAGTGGCCGGAGGACGTGATACTAAACGGCACCTTCTCCCTGGATCCAGAGGGAGGGGTGACTTGGCGATGTGACACGCCGGTGTGTGGGCGCTTCCTGAGTTACGGTCTGGCCGATCCCTTGAGCGCCAAATGGGGCGACCGCTTCGTCCTCTTCTTGAGAACCAGCACAGGCGACGAGGCGACCATACGCGCGTTTCTCGATGAGCTCGTACGGGCAGCCGATTTCCTTCTCGTCGAGTTGGGCGACTATCCATATGACAAGCTCATCATTATGCAGAGCCCCCACGTGCGCGACACGGTGTTCGAGCACGGCGCGGGGCTGATCCTGATCAACGACCAGGTGCCGCTCGGCTCGATCAAGCCGGAACACATCTGCAACGAGCTTGCGCAGCAGTGGTACGGGTGCCTCGTCACCCCGGCGCTCGACAAGTGGCTCTGCTTCACGGCGGGCCCGGCGAGCTACTACGAGACGCGCTACCTCGGCGAGCGCTACGGCGAGGCGGCGATGGAGGCGCACCTCGCCACGCTGCGGGAGCTCTATGCCGAGATGTTCGCCAACATCGGCCAGCGGGCCATGGTCTACCGGCCCGAGGAGCAGAGCGAGACGGTGTTCGACGCGCTCGTCTACATCAAGGGTGCCTACTTCACGCGGACGCTTCACTGGATGGCGGGGGATCAGGCGTTTGTCGAGGCGCAGCGCGCGTTTTTCGAGAAGAACGCGTTCGAGCAGGTGATTTTCAAGGACCTACGCGTCCGGTTCGACAAGGCGACCGGCCGCGAGTTCCTCGACGTGTTTTCGCCGTGGCTGTTCAGTGCGAGCACGCCGGCGCTGAAGGTCGAGGACTGGACGACGGCGTGGTCGGGCGGCCAGGTCGACGTCGCGTTCACGCTGGCGCAGGCCGAGCCGAAGTACGTGCTCGACGTCGAGATCGCGTTCGAGGCCGGCGAGCCTGGCCAGCCCGGCGCTCGCCGCGTCATCGAGGTGGCGCGGATCACGAGGACGACGATCGACACAAACGGCGGCGACGAGAACGAGAAGAAGACCAACAACACGAAGCAGCGCAAGCAGGAAGTGATCTGGCACGAGTCGTTCGCTTTTCTCGTTCCCTTCAATCCCGAGCGGATCGTGCTCGATCCCAACCACCGGATTCTGCTCGACCCGAAGAGCCAGCGCATCTGGCCGCGTCCGGCGTCGGCCGACGAACCTGACGAGGAGCTCATCCTCGAGCTCGAGTAATCACCCGCCGACGAGCCTCCATCGGTACTTCCTACTCGCAGGTCGACGAGACAGAGCCAGTTCGGGATGGAAGCCTCAGAACGGGAGCCCTGTAAGGGCGTTTGAGAGTAGCCTCGGGCGCAAGCCCGTGGGAAGTGGAATAGAGGAACACCCGGAGCCCCCTCGGGGGCGATTGAGTTCGAACCGCACACGTTCTCAGTCGCCCCTGAAGGGGCTGTGAGGTATCGCGTCGCATCTCGTCCCACGGGCTTGCCCTCCTTCGCCAAGGCTTCGGAGGGTCTGCGCCCGAGGCGATTCCCAGTCGCCGCTACGCGGCTCACGCGGGACGACGCGACGTGCATGCGCTGTGAGAAACGCCGACTAGCGGCGCTTGGCGAACTTGAGGGCGATGTCGCGGGTGAAGGCGGGCAGCGGCACGGCGAGGCAGCCACGTTGGGCGCGCAGTTGGGTCCGGTCGATGACCTCGCCCGCGTAGCAGTCCCAGATCTCGACGTCGTAGTGCCCGTCCTCGAGATCGGTGATGACAGCGACAGCGTTGTCGAACCGGCGCGGTTCGCCCTTGCGCTCGAGGTGGTAAACGGTGTTGGCCTGGGTGTGCGCGTAGTAGCCGAACTGGGCTGAGACGCCGAACTCGTAGTATTTCGCGTCGTAGACCCACGCGTAGCCGCCGGTGCTGTTGGCGAGCGCGAGGGTGCGCAGGTGCGCGATCGGCTCGCCGGCGGCGTTGACGGCATCGAGGTGCTTCGTTTGGAGGTTGCGGTCGCGCTTGTCCTCGCCCGCCGTGTAGCGGGCGATGGCGGCGAAGTGGTGGTAGAGGTCGAGCTCGTCGACGAAGTCCTCCCACCACGTCATCGGCATCGCGGCGAGCTTGGTCATCCAGCCGGCCCAGGCGAAGGCGTGGGTGTCGGCAATGAGCAGCGGCTTCGGGCCGGCGAACCACTGGCCGCCGCACTCGGTGATGATCGCCGGCTTGCGGAACGAGTCGAAGTGCCTGGCGGCCCGGACGAGGTGGCCGGGCATCGGCTCGTAGTAGAGGCTGCACCTGGTGCCGTCAATGGACCTGCCGGGCTCGCCGCCGCGGTAAGCGTCGCCGGCGACGAGGTCCATCCGGCGGTCGCGCGCGAGGATCGGGTCGACGGCTTTGTAGTTGTTGCTGTAGTGGTTCGTCGTCGGGTGGCCGTACGGGTCCATGGCCTTGACCATGTCGGCCATGGCGAGCGCCCAGGGCCGGACCGCGTCGTCGTTGTCGCGCAGCACGAGGTCGGCCTCGCTGATCATCGTCCAGCAGGCGACGTTGGTGCTGTCGGCGTAGCGGGCGACGATGTAGCGGAGCCGTTTGCGCATCGCCTGGTGTGCGCGCTGGTCGGTGAGGATCTGTGAGCCGTCGTGGAGCCAGCCGCCGTTGCGCCTGTAGTAGGGGTGGTGCTGGAACTCATCGTCGCCGAACGTGGCACTTTCGTTGTCAGCCTTGCGGTAGACACCGTGGCAGGTCAAATCGACGTTGGCGTAGATGCCGTACTGGCGGCACTGCTCGAGGACGCGGTCGAGGCGCCAGGCGTGCTCGAGGCTGTAGTGGCCGGTGCCGGCCCAGCCGCGCCAGTCGCCGCGCCATTCGATCTCGAATCCCCACGACGCGAACCACAGCTCGGTCCAGTTGATCCCGTTCTCGGCGCACTTGCGGAGCCGGTCGTCGTAGAAGAGCGTGTAGCGGTCTATCTCGATGATGCGCTCGTTGTTGCGCACCTTCGTCTGATAGCGGTAGTCGTAGTGGCAGTGCAGGTTAATCCCGATGCCCCACCACGGGCGCCCGCTCTCGAACTCGAAGTAGTGGTAGTCGGCCTTCGAAACGCGGAGGAAGCCGTCGCTCGGCCTGTCGAGCACGTCGAACCGGCGCGGCTTCGTTGTCCGCTCGCCGCCGGCGTCGCGCGCCGTGATCGTCATAGTGTGGAGCCCAACCTCGGACGGCGCGAACCGCACGCGCCACGACGGCTCGCCGACCGGCACGAGCTCCTCGCGCTGGCCGATGATGCGCCGCCGGTAGTCCTGGTACCAGAAGCCGAGCACGTCGACCGTGCGGCCTGACGGCGTCGTGATCTGCGCCCGCACGTCGATGACGTCGGGATCGAACGGGTTCGGGTAGACACGGTCGAGCCGGAAGGCGACCTCAAACCGTTCGTACTTGCGCACCGTGGGCGGCGCGACGAGGTCGCAGATGCACGGCGGGTCCATGGGCTGCTCGGCGTCGACGAGTAGGTGGGCGCCGGCAAGCAGGACGCGCACGGGGCCGTCGTCGCGTCCGCGCGTGTCGGCGGGGATCACGATGAGGCCGACACGGCGCGCTTTGCGCAACGCGTTGCGGTCGTACGGCTTGGCGTGGCCGATGCTTTGCCAGGCGTACTTCGTGCCGGCGTCGGTCGGTTCGGGCACGAGCGGCACGGTGATCTCGGTCCACCCGCTGTCCGCGTCGCCCGCGAGCTTGTTGCGCAGCAGCTTCTGGAACCACCAGTAGTCGACATCCTGGAAGAAGGCGATGAGCTGCACGGGTGCCTGGCTTGGCGTGCCGAGCTTGGCGCGCAAGACGAGGGCCCGCGCGTCGGTCCAGTTGAACTCGCCGTTGGCCCAGGCCTTGACCTGTTCGCCAGCGGGCACGTCGATGATGGTGCATGGGACGCCGTCGCGCTCCTCCGTTGGCAGTCGCTGCTCTTGGCCGTCTTGCCCCGTGACGAGATCGAGGTCTAGGTTACGCCGTGTCTCCTGCCTCTGGAGGGCGGCTACGGCGTCGATGGCGCCGAGCCAGACGAGTGCCGCCCCAGCGATGGTGATAAGGTGTTGCGCGACCGGTCTCATCGAGTGTGTCCGCCTTCCCTCGTGTGCGCTGCCTCCCGCTCACGCGCTGTATGACACCTTATCATGGATCGCGGTTCCCGGCAAGCGGCTCCCGGCGGGAATAGGTGACTGTTCCCGTTTTCCCGAAAACGCGTTGCAGCGGCTGGCCCCGGTCGGTATGCTCCGCGCGAGGCGCGTGACTCGCTCAGGAGGTGGCCGGCGATGATCACAACCGTGCTCTTCGATCTCGGCAATGTGCTGTTTCTGTTCGACCCGGCGGACGTCGTCCGCAACTTCAGCGAGGCCGTCGGCATGGAGCCCGAGGAGTTCCACGACATCGCGCTGGCCCACCTGAAGACCGATTTCGAGCTTGGCCTGCTCAACCCCGACCGGTTCCGCGAGTCGATCTCGATGGCCCTCAACTGCGAACTCGACGAGGACGAGTTCGTCCGGCTCTGGAGCGACATCTTCTCGGCGAACGAGCCGATGCTCGAGTTCTTTCGCCAGGTCCGCCAAACGCACCGGACGTACCTGCTGTCGAATACGAACCTGTACCACATGCGCTGGATCCTCGAGCGCTGGCCCGAGCTGGCCGAGTGCGACGGCATGGCCCTCTCGTACGAGCTGCACGTGCTCAAGCCCGACCCTGAGTTCTACGAGGCCGTGATCGATTTGTTCGAGCTGACGCCGAGCCAATGCCTCTACATCGACGACGCGCCGGCCAACTCCAGGGCCGGCCGCGAGGCCGGCTTCCACACCATCCTGTACGAAAACCCCGAGCAGACCCTCGCCAAAGCCAAATTGCTGCTGACCGCGCCGGCGTGACCGCGCCGCTTACGGTGCGTAGCCCAGGGCAGGCAGGATGGCGGCGAACTTGTCGTTGAGGAAGGCGATGGTGTCGGGCTGGAGTTTGCGTTTGTGGTCGCCGGGGGTGACCTGGCGCTTCTGGCGGTAGACGTCCTCGGGGCCGACGTCGAAGTTGTGGCGGTACTTGCGGCCGCTGGCGGTCGATCCCGGCCCTGCCTCGACGCTCGTCGGCCGTTCCGTGGGTCGCGCGCATTCACGCTGCGGCGTGCAGGTTCCACGCCTGGCGGGCGTACTTGCCGGCGGCGAGCTCGTCGGCGAGGGCAAGCTCGCCGTTGGTGGCCGAGGCGGGTTCGAGGCGGACGCCCAGGACGGTGCCGACCGCGTCGGCGATCGCCTCGATGAGGGCGTCGCGGCTCGGGACTCGGCTGACGAGCGACGAGAGCGTGACGGAGTTCTCGGCGAAGGCGGCGGCTTCCGCCTCGTCGCGCAGCAGGGGGAGCAGCTCGCGGTAGCCGTCGTCGAGCAGCATCGAGCCGTGGTTGAGCAGCCACTGGCCGCGTCGGCGCTGGGCGTTGCCGACGAGCTTCCTATCGCCGACCACCAGGTCGTAGCGCGTGGGCCGCGCGAAGCACGCCCCGGCAGGCCGGCCTGATGCCGCCGCGTTCTCGAGCAAGGCCGACTCGACTCCAAACCGCTGCAGGGCCTTGGCGAACGCGCGGTTGATTGTCCGGTACGTCTCGATCAGGCCCTCGTCGGGCGCGATGGCCCGGCGCGGGAACGTGATCGCGTAGGTCAGGTCCGAGCCGTGCACCACCATCCCGCCGCCGGTCACCCGCCGCACGACGGGCACGCCGCGCCGCTCGCACTCGCCCAAAAAAAGCGAGGCGGGCGCGTCGATCGCGTAGCCGATGGTGATCGCCGGGCGGTCCCAGTCGAAGAAGCGGAGGGTGGCGACGTTGTCTTGTGAAGCGCGTTGGAGGGTCGCCTCGTCGAACGCCATGTTCCAGGCGGCGTCGCCGCGGCCGTCGACGATGAGGCGCCAGGGGGTCGTGGTCATGAGGGTTCTTTGGCGGCGAGGCGGTTGATGAGGCTCGCGGCGTAGCCGGCGCCGAAGCCGTTGTCGATATTGACGACGAGAACGCCGGCTGCACACGAGTTGAGCATGGCAAGCAGCGGCGTCACCCCGCCGAAGTTGGCGCCGTACCCGCCGCTGGCCGGCACGCCGATGACGGGCTTGTCGACGAGGCCGCCGACGACGCTCGGCAGTGCGCCCTCCATGCCGGCGACGACGATGATGACGGACGCTTCACGGAGCTTGTCGGCCTGGCCGAAGAGCCGGTGGATGCCGGCGACGCCGACGTCGTAGGCGGTCTCGACCCGGTTGCCGAGCACGTCGGCCGTCACGGCAGCCTCCTCGGCGACGGGGATGTCGGACGTGCCGGCTGAGATCACCAGGATCGTCCCGCCCGTCTTCGGCAGCGGGTTCTTGACCACCGTGACGGCGCGGGCGTGCTCGTGGTAGGTGGCGTCGGGCGCGATCGCCTTGATGTGCTCAAGAACCTCGGGCGTCGCGCGAGTGGCGAGCAGGTTTGCACTACCTTCCAGGTGGCGCCGGGCGATCTCGGCGACCTGCTCGGGCGTCTTGCCGGTGCAGAGGATCACCTCGGGGAAGCCGCGGCGCAGCGCGCGATGCGAGTCGAGCTTGGCAAACCCCAGGTCCTCGAACGGCAGCCGCTTCAGCCGCTCGAGCGCGTCGTCCACGCCGAGGCCACCGTTCGCAACGTCCTCGAGCAGCTCTCTAATCGTCGCGGCGTCCATGATCGCCGTAGCCTCCTCCCGACGCGCTCCGGATCGCCAGCACGATTGCGGCAATGATGACGATCGCGAGCAGCACGCCCACACAAATCAGGACGTGCATCGCGCCCCACCTCCTTCCTGAGCCGTCGGCGCAGCAGGCGCTGCGCGCCCAACGAGCGCCGCGGAAGGTCCGGGCGTGCCCACGGTCCCGGATGTCGGAACAAGTGATTGCCGGATGCTTGGCCGTTACACGCTGCCGGCGTCCCTGCCGCCCAACAGCCGTGTTCTCTCGTAGGCCCATCTTATGGGGAAGCAAGCCTGTCGGCAACAAGAAGCAGAAGGCCGAGGTTGGCGTTCACTCGGCGAGATTCACAGATCTTTTTAGGCCATTGAGGTGAGTCAGCGGAAGCAAACCCTCGTGTTGCAGTCTGCCCACAACGATGCCGGGGGCGATACCGAGTGACTGCGCAAATCTCATCACGCTTTCTTTGCTGAACCGATGGCGGGAGGCGGTGAACTGCCGAAAGCGAGAGGGCGGAATCAACGTGTTAGCGGCGAACTGGTTGGCCTCGCTTTCTTCCTTGCTTTCTTCGTGGCTGTCTCCGACGAGGTCGATGTAGACAGGCCTTTTCCGGTGGAGCAAGACATGACCGGCTTCGTGGAAGAAAGAGAACCACATCTGGTCATCCCTCTTGTAGC
>Ga0307430_1000347_pt1 | contig 41798 bp, 37 predicted proteins | sample SalMarWE160130MG_FD_202159 | JGI IMG/M metagenome (GOLD analysis project Ga0307430, IMG submission 202159) | Salt marsh sediment microbial communities from the Plum Island Ecosystem LTER, Massachusetts, United States - WE1603-130 | ecosystem: Environmental > Aquatic > Marine > Intertidal zone >...
ATCGATATCAAACTCGGTAGCAGGAAAAAGTTCGATGCCCGGTGCCACTTCTAAGAACAGCTCATAATGGGTTTCGAAAATGTACTGCAGACCCACGGGCACCCTTACTCCTAATGCGAACTCAGAGTCTTCCTCCTGCTGCCTTCTTTCATCAAAATAGAATTTAGCTTTAGCGCCCACTCCCAAAAACCAGGTGACGGGATCCGATAACAGCGGATTTAAGAGCCAGAAATCCACATGCACGTGAAAATAATTTTCAAACGACCAGGCCACACCCAGCACGGGGAAATTATCATACTTGAAACTTATACCTGTTGGCTCACCGACAATAATACCCAAGCCCACATCTGCGTGCAGGGGGTGAATTGAGATAAGGCAGAATAAACAGCAGGCAAGAGCTGGATATCTTAACATCAGTCAGAACTCCTTCCATTAATGAGCACTTGAAAGCTGTACAGATTATATATATTAACATTTTTTTGGACAAGCTTAATTTATATTATTGCTTTGCACTGAATTTTTTGTGGGCGCTTTCTATCATAGTAGTGAATTCAATAAATGCGTTCGGGCTGAAATAATTATCAAATTTTTCGCCTATTGAAAGTTCAGGATAATGTTCCGGTAACCAGTGTATACTGACATTTCCTTTTTTGATATCATCCGGCTTGCTGTACATAAAGTAAGCTTTTGATTGTTGAATTACCGCAATTAAATTTTTCCATTCCCTATACGACAATATTATCTGCTCATTTTTATCGGGATATAAATCTTTTGTTCTTTTAAAAGAAATCGTAACACGAGCTTTCTTTTTATCCAGCTTGACTATTGATTCGGCATCTTGGTAAATCATTTCAATGTTACATACCTTTTTAATTTGCTCAAGCAGGACATCCGTTCCCTGTGATTTGTCATAATAACCATCCGCATCCGGGACGAGGTGCATTTGTTCATCTATGGGGTACACGCTTGCCACAATCACTTTGGTTTTTTCATGAAAGACCCGCATCATTTTAAAGTACGTACCTCCATCAATTTTGGGCAATCTGATATCAAGCAGCACAAGCATTATTTCTTCATTTCTTAATATCCCATCCGCTTCACATATATCCGAAGCTTCTATGACTTCAAAATTTTCATTTGTCAGTAAATTGCTGTAGAGCGATCTGATTCGCTTTTCATCGTCTACTATGAGGATTTTGTTCATGCAAACCTCCTTTATACCGGATTTCAATATTTATTATCTAAGGTAAATCTAACATATCGAAGATTAAAAGAGGATTAAATGAAGATTAATATTTTCTAATTTGATCGATGATTTTTTAGAAGAGCGGTAAAGTTACAGTGATCGTTGTTCCTTCTCCATGTTGACTTTTAACCAAGACACTCCCGTTGTGAATTTGAGCTATGGATTGTACAATGCTCAAACCCAAGCCGCTGCCGTAGGTATCACTCTGTGTTTGTGCATCTCCGCAAAAAAATTTGTCGAAAATCTTTTGTAAATCGTCCGGGTTGATCCCAATCCCCGTATCTGTAACAGAGATGACGGCTTTTTTTTGTTCGCGCTTCATGGCTATCATGATACTTCCGCCGACAGGCGTAAATTTAACAGCGTTATCCAGTAAATTTAAAAATAAACGCCTTAAATGTATTGTATCTGCGTAAACAGACATCATACTTTCCGTTGGATGCATCGTGACATTAATATTCTTCTTTGCAGCCAGAATACTACTTTGATCGTGTATTTCTTTTAAAAAATTATTCAAATTGATTTTTTTAAAAGCCAATAAACCGGGACGGTAATCCAGTCTGGTAAGTAAAAGCAAATCGTCGATAATCTTAAGCATTCTGGCGATTTCTTCCAGACTTAAATCAAGTACCCTTGTATATTCCTTGCCCGACCTTTTTTTCTTTAAGCAAAGTTCCATCTCTCCTCTTATTATAGCAAGCGGTGTTTTCAGCTCATGAGAAACGTGAGAGCTGAACTCAGCTATGTATCTAAATGATTTCTCCAGACGGGCTATCATGTGGTTGAAGGCATTCACCAAGGCCTGCATTTCATCATCGGTATGTTTTGTATTGACCCTTTGGCTTAAATCTTTATGCGTAATTCGCTCTGCGATTGCCGTAACTTCCGCTACCGGTCTGAGCATTCTGGCTACAAATATCAGTCCGATGAAATAGCCGCACAGTAAGATAAATGGAATAGGGATTATTCTATAGTATAATCGTGTGATCATGAAATCATGAACGGATTCCAGGGAACTTGCTATTTGAATGATATAGTGTCCTTTAGCTTTGGTATTAAAGTATTTACTTATAAGCCGCAGCTCAAGCTTGTTAAACCTAATATCTTTAACTTCAAGCTTTTTGCCGGCTGCAGCTGTTTTATCCGGCGAAAAAAGAGTAAACAGCGCTTCATCAAGATGAGCTGACCGTGCAATGGACTTGCCCGATATATTCATTACATTAATATAATCTTCAGCCAACTGTAAGCTATGAAAGATGTTAAGCCAAAAATGTTCCAGTTCTGCGACTTTATGTTGCTGCGGATGTTGTGCGTCCAGGTTGAGGGCCTTTTTAATGGAAAAGAGCATAGACTGTTCGTCATATCCGAGAATATCAAGATAAGCATCTGTGATATTCTCGATTTTTTCCACTTTGTCCGTCAGCTGTTTATCAAAATCATCATAAAGATTATATGATAATGTAATATAGAGCACAGCGGTGTAGATAATAACTACAATACCCAGAATTGTGGTGTACAAAATGCTTATTTTAAATCTTATTGTATTGAATTTCACCTGCCTTACTCTTTCAGAATATAACCTGCACCTCTTATAGTATGTATAAGTTGTTTTGTAAAATCCTTATCTATTTTATTGCGAACATAATTAATATAGACATCGATGACGTTGGTAAAGCTGTCAAAATCTTCGTGCCAGACATGTTCCGAAATCATTGTTCTTGTGATCACTGTGTTTGCATTAAGCATAAGATACTCAAGCAGCATATATTCTTTATTGGTAAGCATTATTTCTTTACCCGCACGTGTTACCTTATGTGTAAGCTGATCCAATTCCAAGTCAGCTTCTTTGAGTGTGGTAGATTTGTCTCTTGTTTTTCTGCGGAGGAGCGCTCGTACTCTGGCAAGGAACTCTTCAAACGCGAAAGGTTTGGTGAGATAATCATCTGCTCCGCAGTTTAATCCCAGAACTTTATCTCCTACCGAGTCTTTGGCAGTGAGCATCAGAACCGGTACATTAATATGCTTGTTCCGCAGTTCTTTACACACGGAAATACCGTCTTTAAGCGGCAGCATAATATCGAGAATTATTAAATCGTACGGATTAATTTCAGCTAAATAAAGACCTTGCTCACCGTCAAAAGCCGTATCCACTACGTATTTATCTTCTTTGAGACCCCGTGTTATAAAACCGGCAATTTTTTTTTCATCTTCAATCAGGAGTATACGCATTGGCTTTTATCCTCTTTTTTATTATAACATTTAATAGGTAAATTAAGAATAAAAAAATTCATGACAGGAAAAATAAGGATATATTTATAATTTAAATGAAAGAGGTAAACTAATTATGAGTATTTTTGAAGTTATAATGTTACTCTGTTTTGGGATAGGCTGCCCGGTGGCGATTATTAAGGCATTAAAAACAAAAACCGTCAAAGGCAAGAGCCCCCTGTTTATGGCTATTACCTAATCCGCTTTAGGCCGGGCCTGAATATTATTTTAGAGAGCAGCTTCCGCCATCCAATTGCCGTGTTTGTTGCAGTGCTCGATAACGGTCAGTCTGCCTGTAACACTATTTTTAAGATGCACACCTACGGCAGCCTGCAGGTTTTCCGCTGCGAGTTGATAGCGAGCAGTAAACACTTTGTTTACATATACATCTATCCATTGGATCCAATGATCTTCCTGCATGGGGTGAGGAACCGATCCTACTTTTATATGCACGTCACGGCAGGCATCAGGAATGAGTACGCATTCATTAGTTACGATAATTTGGGGAACGTGCTTTTCTTTGCCTTCTTTTTCCGCAGGCATTAGAGCAGCTTCATCTTGTTTGAATTTTTCCTGAGGTGCAAAACACACAGGGCAATGAGCAGGGGCTGAAGCGAACTCAATATGCCCGCACACTTGGCATACATAATACTTTTCCATATTTATTCCTCCTTACAGAATATATAAAAAATAATATGTTCTGTAGATTGAAGTCAAGTAAAGTTGTAATTTTATTTTACTTATGATAATAAATAATAGTCAAGCTTCTTGCAAAAATGTTATTTTTGCAAGAAGCTTCTAAAATTGAAATTGCTAAATTATTATGGTATAATGAATAAGTATTTTACTAACTTAATATATTTTGAGTTTTGCAATTTCCTCAGTTTTTAATTATTAAGAGGGGGAGTAGATTGTGCAAATAATAGGTTTTGATAACGACAAATACCTCAAAGAACAGTCCGAGGCCATCCTGGAGCGGGTTAAAAAATTTAATAATAAACTGTATCTGGAGTTTGGTGGGAAGCTGATTTTTGACTACCATGCTTCACGAGTACTGCCCGGATTTGATCCGAATGTAAAAATGCGTCTGTTAAGCCAATTAAAAGACAAGATCGATATTCTGCTTTGTATCTACTCGGGTGATATCGAAAGAAAAAAGATGCGGGCCGATTTCGGTATAACCTATGATGCCGATGCCTTAAAGTTGATCGATGACCTAAGGGACTGGGGGCTCGATATATTGGGTGTGGTGATTACACGTTATGAAGATAAACCGGCTACCAATATCTTTAAACACAAACTGGAGCGCGCCGGTATTAAAGTCTATAAACACTACTACACAAAAGGCTATCCCACTGATGTGGATGTTATAGTCAGTGATGCAGGTTACGGAGTAAATGATTATATCGAAACCAAGAATCCTCTGGTCATTGTAACCGGACCCGGACCGGGAAGCGGAAAACTGGCTACCTGCCTGTCACAGCTCTACCATGATCATAAACGCGGGATGCGTTCCGGATATGCCAAGTTTGAAACCTTTCCCATCTGGAATCTGTCTATTAATCACCCCGTGAATGTGGCCTATGAATCGGCTACCGCTGATTTGAACGATAAAAATATGATTGATCACTATCATCTTGAGGCCTATAAACAGACCGCGGTAAACTATAACCGTGATCTGGAGGTCTTTCCCGTACTCAAGCGTATTCTAAAAAAAATCAGTGGTGAAGATTCGTTTTATAAATCGCCGACCGATATGGGAGTGAATAGGGCAGGTTACGGAATTATTGATGATGAAGCCGTACAGGAGGCGGCAAAACAGGAAATTATCCGCCGCTACTTCCGCTATTCTTGTGAATATGCGATGGGGCTGGCAGGATATGATACTGTGGAAAAAAATGTTTTATTGATGAAAGAACTCAGCATTACTCCGGAACACAGACTTGTTGTGCAGCAGGCACACCTGGCGGCTGATGATGCTGTGCAGAAACAGAAGGGGCATGAAGGTCTATTCTGTGGTGCGGCCATACAATTAAAAGACGGTACGCTGATAACAGGTAAAAACTCACCTCTCTTGCACGCTGCTTCCAGTCTTGTGCTCAATGCTATTAAACAACTGGCTCAAATACCGGATAATATCCATCTGCTTCCGCCCAATATTGTTAAGTCGGTTGAAAAGTTAAAAAAGGAAGTGTTCTGCTCCAAGAATGCCAGCATGGATGTGGAAGAAACTCTCATCGCTTTAAGTATGAGCGCCACGACCAATCCTGTTGCCGCAATCGCTATGGAAAAACTAAAGGAGTTTAAAGGCTGTGAGGTTCACCTCACTCACATTCCCACTCCGGGTGATGAAGCGGGGCTACGCAAATTAGGCGTGAACCTCACCAGTGATGCCAACTTTTCTTCTAAAAATCTCTTTATTACCTAAAACCTTCTATATTATAAGGTTTGTTAGTTAGAATTCTGCGCATTCAGCTTTTGAGCCAGTTTTACAAGTTCGATAAACTCTTTTCTATAACCCTCTTTATCATGACCCTGCGCCTGTTGGGCCAGATCAAGTACCTGACGGTAACCGGCTGCTCCTTTATATTCCGAATTTCGTAAGAGCAGACCAAACTCCGCAACACTTGCTGCAAAGCGGAAGTTATTCGAAGTCTTCTCCAAGGGAATCATATTATTAGTTATAGGCTCCGTAAGTAATTTACTTTCTTTGCCGTCAGGTTTTTTATAACGGAATTTTATAAACATCAGTTCATTACCGGAAGCAGCATCATCTTTGATATCGATATCCTGGTAGCGGAGATCGCTGCCTGATGATGATCCGTCTGTAGTCGACACCAGTTCATACAGTACGGTGACAGTATGGCCGGCGCCCAGCTCGCCTGCATCTTTTGTGTCATCAGCGAAGTCTTCCGCCCTAAGCATTCTGTTCTCGTATCCGATTAAACGGTAAGAATCAACAAGAGCAGGATTGAATTCTACTTGGATTTTTACGTCCTTGGCAATAGTAAACAGGGTACCTCCCATTTCCGAAACCAGCACCTTTTTGGCTTCCAAAAGGTTATCGATGTACGCATAGTTACCATTGCCTTTATCGGCCAGACTTTCCATCTTGGAATCCTTATAATTACCCATGCCAAAACCCAGTACGGTTAGGAAGATGCCCTGTTCGCGTTTCTCTTCGATCATGCGTACCAGTTCTCCTTCGCTGGAAGCACCTACGTTGAAATCACCGTCAGTGGCCAGGATTACCCGGTTGTTGCCGTTGCTAATAAAGTTTTCTTTGGCTATTTTGTAGGCAAGTTTGATTCCCGCGCCGCCGGCAGTGGATCCGCCCGCGTTGAGCATATCCAAAGCCTGGATTATGGGCTGTTTATTTTCACAGCTTGTGGCTGGCAGTATCAGTCCAGCAGCTCCGGCATAGACTACAATGGAGATTTTATCTATGCTTCTCATTTCATTAACCAGCAGTTTTAATGCTGATTTTAAAAGCGGCAGTTTGTTGTAGTAGTTCATGGAACCGGATACATCCAAAAGAAAAACCAGATTATTGGGCGGAAGCTCTTCAAGAGAGATTTTCTTGGCCTGCAGTCCGATATGGAGCAGCATGTGGTCTTTATTCCAGGGACAGCTTGAAAGCTCGGTAAAAAAGGCAAAAGGTGTATCTTGTTCCGGTTCAGGATACTCATAAGTAAAATAATTTATAAGCTCTTCAATCCGCACCGCATCTTCGTAGGGAAGTGAGCCGTTATTAAGAAAACGACGCACATTTGAGTAAGAAGCCGTATCCACATCTATGGAAAAGGTTGAAAGCGGATTGTCCTTTACTTTAAGAAAGGGATTTTCGTAAATACGCTTATACTCTTCCGTATTAAAGTCCGGATGCAGACCGTCGATGGTCTCCCCCTGATCCGCTACGCCGAGCTCTTGTTTGCTTAAGGATCTGAGCTCTTTTTCCCGAGCCATGGGATTTTGTGCTATATGGGTATCCATACAGCCTGTAATCAGTAAAAAAGCACAGCTTACTAATAATACTACTTTCGAGTATAGCATGCTTGAAAAACGGTAGTTCATGTTAACCTCCTCATAATAATTAAAAACCTAATGTCTTATTATTAGGTTTTATAATGCATTTAGTTATATATACGAGAGAAAGCATGAGGAGTAACAAAATAAATAAGCTGTTTTACTCTGACACTTTCTTGACAATTTCCTGATGCTTCCATGACAGACCACTGTTATATTTTTCATAGAAATTGTTTAAGAGGAATAACATAATTATGAAACATCATATACTGCTTTTATCAACACTTTTACTATATTTTAATGCACACGGCGTATTCGGACAAGAAACGAATATATTCTCAACATCATTTGAAATCTATCCAATAATGATTCTGAAAACGGAATTAGGATTTCCTCTTATAATTGGTGAAGGGGAAACCGTTTTCTTGAACTCTTTCACGTATCTGCAGATTTTTGAGGAAAATATGCATTACGGCTTTGCCAATGAAAATAGAAATATAGCGGAAAGTATATATTCCTTTGCGTATAATTTCACGTGGCTGCAGCAGCTTGCTGAAAATTGCATGCTTGTCCTTGGAACAGGGGTGGAAATCGCTTCTACATATGAAGTAGAGGTAAGCACCTCCAGTGTGTTAATAAACACCTTGGCCGGAATTATTTTTTTTACTGAAAATAATGATTATTATGGCTTTGGATTGACCTATACAATCGGAGTGCTTATCCCCATACCCTATTTCAATTTTAAATTTAACCTAACAGATAATATCCGCTTACATGGCATATTACCGGAATATTTGACTATTGGCTTTATACCTCATGAGAATCTGGAACTGGCACTTAAAGCCGAAATGATTTCTCTCAATTATATAGGCAATACAGATAAATATTCGGTTGAAAATCCTCTTATCTCACTCATTAACATATGGGGCGGAGTAAGTATTACTATAAATTTATTTGAATACCTTTTCTTTGGGATTGAGGGAGGGTACTCAGTATACCGGAGCGCTTCTTTAATCCAAACAAATGATAAGCAATCAACCAATCTTGAGAATGCACTCATATTGAGATTTTTTCTTACGATTGGTTTGAAATAAAATTATGGAGGAAGATTATGTTAACAAAAAAAGCTTACCTTTTACTACAAATTATAATAATACTGATCTGTTTTTCAGTATTTAACTGCCGGGAAAGTAAACCCGATAGGGGGCAGCTCCTGGCCAAATTGGATGAGGTGGAAATTGCTTTGCAGAATAGACCTGATTCTAATAACCTCAATATAGAATATGCCACTTTACTGTTCCATGCCGGTTATTTCCAAAGGGCTAAGGATGTACTCATACCACTTGTACAGAAAAAAGACTGCACATATAACGCGCTTATTCTTATAACCAAGATTGAGTATCTCTTCGGAAAGTACGAAAAGGCAAAAGAGTATGCAAACGTGATCTTGGAACGGTTTCCCGCTGATCTGCAAGCGCGGGTTGAAGCAAACCTTGTGTTATACGGGATCTATCACCATACCAATCAATATGAGCAATCCCATAACCTTTTTGCCGGAATGGAGGGTCAAATAAAGCTCCCCACGTGGGATCTCATGAAATCATTTGGTGATATAAGGCCTTATCAGATTGACTGGGCGGGCCTTGAAGAAACTCGTGTACCCTTCGTGATAAACGACCCCCTTCCTGTGGTAGAAGTGGAAATCCAGGGCAGGAGGATCCTGGCCTTCATCGATACCGGCGGATGGTATTTCATACTGGATGATGAAATTGCCGATTCCATGGGGATAAAAGAAATAGACAGTTTTAGCGGAACCTACGCCGGCGGAAAACAGGCTGAAACAGGATTTGCCAGACTTGATTCACTGGCGATCGGGGGGATTTCCGTTTCAAATTTGCCGATATGTATTTTACCTCTTCAACATATCACCTTGACAGATTCGAAATTTGAGGAAAAATTTAAATACCAGTTCGGTGCCATTATCGGTACCTCATTTCTGCAGCAGTTCCTTCCCACAATAGACTATTTAACAGGCACATTGATCCTCCGTCCACGCTCCGCGCAGGGTGAGCGGTTATTGAAACAATATTTACAGAAGAAAAACATCACCGAGGTACCCTTTTTCATGGCTGAATTCCATAAAATGTTGGTCAAGGGCAAACTAAACCGGAAAGATGATCTTTTATTTTTTGTGGATTCCGGTTTGGGCTCAGAAGCTTGTTTTGCGGCGCCAATCCAGACTTTAAAGTATACAGGAATACCGGTTCCCGAAACGAGCATTAAAGAAAACAGTTTCGGCGGTGGAGGAACGTTCGCTACAGGATTCTTTCCTATTAAGGAGTTAAATATAGGTCCTCTGACTCAGAATGACCTGTTAGGAGAATATGGGCCCTTGACACCGGAAAATTACTGGTCACCGTACATGGATTTTATTATTGATGGTATCATTTCACATCAGTTTTTAAAAAAATATTCATGGACAATCGATTTCGCTGAAATGAAGATGATTTTTACTCGTTAATTAAATGAATAGGGTCTATTCAAAAAAGTGTTATATAATATAGTATACAAGGGATATTATTAATGAAAACTGTCCTCATTATTGAAGACGAACGGAATCTCTCTAACATTATAAAAAAGCATTTGAAACAGGAGGGATACAGCGTACTGCAGGAGTTCGACGGTCAAAAGGGTTTACTAACCGCAAAACAGCAGAATCCTGACCTTATTATCCTCGATATTATGCTGCCTGTAATGGATGGCCTGGAAGTTTGTAAGCAGATTAGAACAGAGAGCACCACTCCCATTTTAATGCTCACCGCAAAAACCGAAGAAATCGATCGAATTATAGGTCTGGAACTGGGAGCGGACGACTACCTCACCAAACCTTTCAGTATCCGCGAGTTACTGGCGAGAATTAAGGCTATTTTTCGCCGTATAGAAATGGTAAAAAAGCAATCTCAGCTAGTACAGACTGAAATAATTGAGATTCAAGACCTATACATCCACACCGCAGATCGAGTTGTGAAGGTATCCGGTCGAGCTGTAGATTTAACTGTAATGGAATTCGATCTGTTATATTTACTGGCTTCGCATCCGGGGCGCGTGTTCAACAGAGATTATCTGTTGGAGCATGTCTGGGGATATGAGTGCACAAGTTATGAACGCTCGGTGGATAACTGTATACTGAATCTGCGAAAAAAATTAGGAAAAGACAGTAAAGCCGCATCCGGCATCATAACGGTTTGGGGAATGGGGTATAAGTTCAAAGGAGGTAACTAATGCTGTTTTTTTTGAAACGGTGGAAGGAAAGAATCTCATCCCAATTGCGCTGGAAGTTAACTTTTTCCTATATGGGAGTAATTATCCTCGCTCTTGTTATTATGCAGTGCTGTCTGGCTGCAGGAATCGCATATCTAATTTTTAATTCTCCCAATCCTCCTCCCCATGTGGTTGGCGAATTAGCGAAATCAATTTCATCTTACTTGCAGCCGGAATTCACGGAACAAGACACGGATATTACCAATCTAGAAGCGAAAATAAACAATTATTTAGATGGATGGATCTCATATTCGCAACAACAGGAAAATCTTAGATTCAAATTTGATATTGACGGTACATATAATACGATTGTAGTCCTCGATACTCATAAAAAGATTATTGCTTCTTCAGATCATGAACACTACCAGAGAGGAAGCGGTCTTCCTGAAACTGATAGTATGATTGCCGCGCCACTTATTATAAACGCTCTAGCTGGGGAATTGGATGTGAACTCAACCGGTAAACTGGTCGCACCCGATGATGATACGAACAGCTCATATGCCGCATATCCGATTCAGGATAGCAGCGGACGTACAAAATGGGTTGTTCTTGCGATTATGCCGCCACAGCATAATGATCAATGGCTGGGGATGGCTTTTATCTTTATTTTGATTACCATTTTTGTGATAATATCTTCTCTTTTCTCCGCCTTTATAGCGGGAATATTCGGTTTCCGTTCGGCCCTTAAACTAACAAAGTCTTTAAAACAGCTTTCCGCAGCCAGTAGGTCTATTGCCAAGGGGGATTTCTCTCAACCTATCGAAATCAATAGCAATGATGAGATCGGCCAACTGGCCCGGCAGTTCAATGTGATGTCGGATAAACTCAGACAGGCCGTGTCAGAACTGAATAAAGAAAAGAAATATGCAAAGGATTTACTCCGAGCCAAACAGGAACTTGTGGCCAATGTTTCCCATGAATTACGCACCCCGATATCTTCAATACGGGCTCATATTGAATCGTTATCAACAAATGACAAAAAGAAAAGCCGTGAGCGGAAAACATATTTGAACATCATCAAGAACGAAATTGATATCGTAAACAAAATGATTAATGATCTGTTTGAGTTATCCGAGCTGGAAACAAAGGAAATAGAGCTTGAGCTGGATTCAATTATTATAAATGATGTGGTGCTTAAAACTGTCCGTAGTTTTAAAAAAATAGCGTGGGCTAAGCACAAGATTGCCATAAATACAATTCTTGCAGAAAGTCTGCCGCCTGTTTATGCCGACATCCAGCGTGTATCACAAATCCTGTCAAATCTTGTTTTCAATTCGCTTAAATTTACTTCAGATGGAGGCGCCGTACTGATAACAACTCTATTAGAGGACGATAAAATCAAGGTTGAGGTTAAAGACAGCGGAATAGGTGTCCCCCGCAAAGACCTGCCTCATATATTTGAACGCTTTTACCGTTCTGATAATTCACGCAGCCGTTCATCCGCAGGGAGCGGTTTGGGTTTGGCTATAGTAAAACAACTGGTGGAGATGCAAGGAGGTTCAGTCGGAGTAGAGAGCAAGGAGGGTGAGGGATCAAATTTCTGGTTTACATTGATGAGATCAATTAATCAGCAATAATAACAATAGATTAAACTTCAGTAATCGATTCCAGCAGTTTAAAAAAATCGGGAAAGGTGATATCAACACATTCGGCGTTGTTAATTGTAGTTGGACCGGTTGCGCCCAGAGCGGCGATTGCCAGGGCCATAGCAACGCGGTGGTCTTGATGACTTTCCACACGTGCGCCTTTGAGTTTACTGCTGTGAATAACCATGCCGGCGGGGAGTTCTTCCACATGTGCTCCCATCTTTTTCAGTTCAGCGCACATTACCTTGATTCTGTCCGTTTCCTTAAGCCGTGCCTGGGGTACGTTTACCAGCCGGGTTGAACCTTGCGCGTAACAGGCGGTTACAGCCAAGGCGGGTAAGGCATCCGGAGTACTGTTTATGTCCAGCTCTTGTCCGACAAGTTCTTTGCCTTCAATTGTAAGCCCCTGATCTTGAATGCTGACCTCGCACCCTAAGCGCTCAAGCATGCTTACAACCGCTTTATCACCCTGTGAGTCGTTCATGTCCAGGCCTAAAAGTTCGAGTTTATTACCGGTTACTGCCGCAGCACAGAGGAAGAAGGTGGCCGAAGAAAAATCACCCGTAATTTGCCTGTTAAATGCCTTGTATTTTTGATTGCCCTTAATAAAAAACTTTTGCATATTATCATGCTCATAATGTATGCCTTGGCAATCCAGCCAGTCCAGAGTTATTTGAACATATGGTTTTTCGTTCAGCTCCGTAACCTCAATTTCCGTATCGCCCTCTGCCAGTGGTGTATTGATAAGCAGGCCGGAAAGGTATTGTGAGGTCGGACACTTAATACGGGTTTTTCCGCCTTTTAAACGCCCTTTTATAACCAGCGGAGCACAGCCATTGCCGCGTGTGGAAAACGCCTCCGCACCAAGGTCGTTAAGAGCAAGCAGCAGCTGGTCCACAGGACGGCGTCTCACTTGTTCGTCACCTGTTAAAACCGACCAGCCCGGTAAAAGGGCTGTGCTGCCACAGGCTAGGTAGAGTGTGGTGCCGGAGTTGCCTGCATCCAATACATTGTCAGGTATCTGCAGGTGGGCACCCGTACCTAAAACCTGCCATTCATCCTGTTTTCCATGAATTACAGCACCCAGCTGTCTGCATATCTTAAGACAGGAAAGGGTGTCGGCTGAAACAAGAGGATGAAGGATATGTGAAGTACCCTCTGCCAGTGTGGCTATAAGCAGTGCCCGTATGGTATGAGATTTGGAGGTGGGAATCCGCACCTGTCCTCGAACATGAGATGGATTAATGGTTATTTCCATTATTTTATCCCCTTTATTTCTAAAAGTTCAATTTCAAATACCAGGGTTTCATGAGGTCCGATTTCAGCCGAACCGCTGTCACCGTAGGCAAGTTCGGGCGGTATGACTACTTCCCATTTTGATCCCAAGGGCATAAGTTGAAGGATTTCAGTCCAGCCCTTGATTACACCGTCTACGGCAAACTCCACCGGTTCTCCATGCATGTATGAGCTTTGGGAGAGATCTCCGTCTACTGATGTCACCTGGTAATGACAGACCACGCTATCGCTCCTTTTGGGTTTGGGCCCTGTGCCGGGAATAAGTATCCTGTATTGCATACCGTTAGACAGCCCTACCACACCTTCCCGTGTTATATTCATTTCCAGGTAACTTTTACCTTTTTCAATATTTATTTCAGACTGTTTTTCTAAGAAAAAGCTTTCGATTTCTTGTATTAACTGGTCTAAGGGAATAGGCGTATCATTTTTCATAATTCCATCCTTAAAACCCCGTACGACCAAATTATAATCCACCGCTATATTTGCTCTCTCGTAATCATAGCGGGCTCTTTGCCCTAGATTGTATCCAATCCCATAGCTTACCCGCTGTGGAGGTGTGGCCAAATCTTCCTGGCAGGAAAAAAACAAGAAAATTAAAAGAGCGGGGATATATACTAACAATGCGCCTGGTTTCATGCAGCTGCTCCTCTTTACTGTGGGATCAGAAGGTATTCTTTTAACCTGTATAGACTTCTGCTAATAAATTGTCAAGAGCGGGTAGTTACGGGTTGAAGTATTACTTCAGTTAATTGTGCGATACCCAATGTATCAGCCGCGTGCCCGTTTCTGATAGCTATTTCCAAGAAATCCATGCTGCCCCAGTACGCTACCGGTTTACCCGGGGTTACATCTGAGAACGTATTGTTGATTGTATTGATTTTAATGTCGTGTGATTCCACTTCGACATGGGGCGAAGGTGATTGGTTCAATTGGCTCTTATGGATAGAGGAAATGCAGTTGCCGAATCTGTCGATATGCAGAATCTTACCTTTGAGCAGTCGCTTTTTTCTGTCGCTTTTCGTATAAACATGAGGAATTATCAGGGGATCCATCTCCCGCTGCATGAGTTGATCCTGTTTCTGATTACAAATAAGACTTGCGGCAGGAGCAAAGATATCCCTGCCATGGAAAGTAGTGCTGATCTTGCGGTTTATAGTGCGTTCTATAACCTGCCTTTGTAACAGATAGCAGGCAGGCTGCTTTTTCATTCTTGAAAGCAAACTTATTGTTCCGTTATCAGGACAGACTATGTATTTGCCTTCTAGAAAACAGACCATCTCCTTGCGGTCTGAGCCCACTCCCGGATCAACTACGCATATAAATACGGTTAATTTGGGAAAGTAATCCCATACGCTCAAAAGCAGATAAGACGCCGAAAGCACATTCTGCGGGGGAACTTGGTGGGTAATATCAATCAGATTAAGCTCCGGACAAAGTGACAGCAATACTCCTTTCATACTGGCAGTATAGGCATCGCTGTCACCGAAATCCGTTAAAAGACATACAATCGGGGCCACGTAAAACTCCAGTTTCAGTTCAGAAACGTCATACATTATTTAATCTAACACATATTAACCACAGATTACATTAATTACAGCTTGATTGAAAGCAAATTAACGTGCTACTTTGGATAACTGATGGATAGTTCGGACTGGCACTATCAACTGCGACACAGGCTGAAAAAGCGACAAGATATTCCCGATTCATTTAGGCTTACAAGGCTTGAGGAAAATTTTTTCAAGACTGATTCCCATACACAGGTACTTCCTTTTTTGGTAACTCCATACTATTTTTCATTAGCAGATCCGCTTGATCCATGCTGCCCGATTCGACGCCAGGTAATACCGGTTGCTGAGGAGTTCGTATACGCGCCTTATGAAGCTGCCGATCCGCTCTGTGAATCGCAATGTACGGTTATGCCCGGGCTGGTAAGAAGATATCACGACCGCTGTATTCTGAAACTAACGGATAGCTGTGCGGTGCACTGCAGATTCTGTTTCAGACGGTTTTTCACCGGAACACGGAAAAAAGCTCTTACAATTACGCAAGTGCAACAAGCGGCTCGCTATATTGCTCAAGATAAACGGATCAGAGAGCTCCTGCTTACGGGGGGAGATCCTTTCATGGTGGAGGATGCTGTACTTGATAAATATTTACGAGTAATAAGGAAAATAAATCCGCTTTTGGTAGTACGCATCGGAAGCAGGACTCCCGTAGTACTGCCCCAGCGTATTACCCCCGATTTAATCGCCTTGTTGGCACGGTACAAACCCCTTTGGCTAGTTACCCATTATAATCACAGCAAAGAGTTAACCTCAGACAGTGGGCAAGCCCTCAGCTTGTTGATCGATGCGGGAATTCCGGTATTAAATCAAACTGTGCTCTTAAAAGGTGTTAACGATAATGCAGATTCATTAGCAGATCTTTTTTCCCGCTTAGTTTACTTTCGGGTAAAGCCTTATTACCTGTTTCAGGGTGATTTAGCCAAGGGTACCGCTCATTTCAGAACGAGTATCAGCAGGGGATTAAAACTTATGAGGCAGTTAAGCTGCCGGATCTCCGGATTATGTCTGCCCAAGTACGCCGTAGATCTGCCGCAGGGGGGAGGCAAGGTGGTGATAGAGGAATCAGCAATAAAAAGCATTGAAAAAGGCTTTTATATTATAGAAAATTATGCTAAAAAGCTGTATAAATATCCTGAAGAAAATAATTAAAAAAATTGAATATTAGAACAATAATATGTATCTAGTATGCATTCTTGATGGTTGATTGATTAAGCAACAGGCATGCTCCATATACCAGGTATTGGTATAACATTCTATAGGTTTGGCTGGAATGAGGTTATGCAGCGTAAAACAAAGAAGATAATTATCATATTTATTGAATTAGTAATTATTATCGCTCTTTTTGTGTACTTTGGTTTTGTTATTGCCCAGGATTATGACAAATTTGCCAGTACACTCTCACGTATTACTGTTCCTTTTTTTTGCGGGCTTATTTTAATTCAAGTTGCAAAACACGGTGTGGGAAGCGTGGAATGGCTTATCTTACTCAGGCAGGCAGGATCAAAACGATCTTTCTTTACCCTGTTTACCGCCAGACTCACCGGTTTTGCTATTAGCTATCTCACTCCGTCACTCTATTTGGGAGGAGAACCGGCACGGGCTGCGGTGCTCAATGATCCTTCCATAACATATAAAAAAGCACTGGCATCGGTTATTTTAGATAAATATATAGAGCTTTTCACCAAACTCCCCTGTATTATTACGGGATTCGCTCTGCTGATAATTATTTTAAAACCCGAGTTCTTTGTTATTTTTATTTCTACCCTCTTTATTGTTTTCTTTGTCAGCCTGTTTATATTTTTACTTATCAAGCTGTTTAAAGATAAATCTTTTCTTAATAAATTCTTTAAAGTTCTCCTGCGTCCGCTATTGAAAGTTCGTCCCAGAACGGCGGTAAAGGTAATAATGATAGTTAAGGAATTCCAAACCGATATTTCTACAATTATAAAGGAAAAGAAAGCTTTTTATCTTGCCAGTGTAGTTGGATTTGTTATCAGTCTTATTGAAGTATTTCAAAGTTATTATATTATCTCGTTTTTATATCCTACGGGGTACTCACCCTTAATGATTTTGATTTTTTCTTTTATCATTTATTTTTCATCTCTTATTTTCAGTTTAATTCCTTATCCCACTCCCGGCGGACTAGGGCCGGTGGAAGGAGTATATGTGATATTTTTTACACTATTTGGTATGTTCCGCGCGGACGGGCTGCTTTACTCGCTCATCTTAAGGATGGGACAGTCGGTGAGTATAAGCGGGGGCTTAATTAACCTTTTTTTAAGAAGGGTCTTTAAAAAACGCGATAAAGTCGTATAATATATACTAGCATTGGCATAATTCTTGTTATTGTTACAAGAATTATGCCAATGATAAATTGCGGTTTACCGCAATGGATTATATTTTAAGGGAAAAGAGGCGCCGACCGGATTCGAACCGGTGCATAAAGGTTTTGCAGACCTCTCCCTTACCACTTGGGTACGGCGCCAAAAAGATCGTACCTATACTATTCGAAAAGGGGGCTTTTGTCCAGTAGTATGGTAAGCATAATAATCCCGGCATATAACGAAGAATATTTTATCACCCATTTGCTTGAAACAATAAAGAAGCAGACGTATAAGGAAATCGAAATAATTGTTTCCGAAAATCATTCGCAGGATAAAACCCGAAAGATCGCCAGAAAATACGGTGCTAAAGTAGTGGATGGCGGTATTCCCTCGGTTGCCCGCAACAGGGGAGCTGAAATTGCCCGCGGACGCTATTTTTTATTTATAGATGCGGATCAGGAAATACCTCCTTCCTTTGTAACTCGTCTGGTAAAAAGAGTTCAAAAAAAGGACATCGATATCTGTGTGCCCAGATTAAAGCCGCTGCATGAAAGAAATCTCTTTTATGTTATTATTTTTAAGCTTCATGCGATTTATCTTAAAATCATGGAGAGGATAAAACCACAGGGCAGCGGCGCCTGCATTTTTGCCAGCCGTACCCTGCACAACAGCATTGGCGGTTTTGACGAATCACGCAGGCTCTCCGAAGATCACGATTACATTTTACGCGCCTCAAAGATTGGTAAATTTCGTGTTCTGCGAGATATCCATATTAATTTTTCAGTAAGACGGATTCATGATGAAGGACTGTTTATTTCTCTCTATAAAGTAATAAAGGCAGCCATGCTTCATGTGTTTACCGGCAAGGCGGATGAGAAAGTTGAATACGAGTTTGGGAAATTTGAACATAACTATGCCAAGGCCCAACCGCGTGCTATCGAAGTTGAGCTTAAGAACTCCATGTCACTCTTATTCTCTCGGATTAAATCCAAATTTGTAAGAAAGCTCTCATATCAAAAGCAAAGGAAAGATTGACTCAGCTAAAAAGGCTGACCGGGCGGAAAACATTCTTTTTTCACCTTAGATAGTGTTATAAAGTTTACCCAGCAGCAAAATCTGTAAGATTTTGCTGCTGCGGCTTGTGGTTAAGATAATAGCGTATTAAGGATGTTATAACATCTTATATTCCCGCTCTTTTCAATACTCTCATCCCTTCTCCTCTATCAAACAATGTTAGTGTATTTCCATCCCTTGATAAAAATATGGTGCTCTCTTCAAATACAGATACGGGTATTTCTTCTTCCGTCCAGGTTTTACCCCCGTTGGTTGTGCTCATCTCAAGCAATTTTGTATTTTGGTCGGTTGTTGCCATTGCTATGATTATTCCCGTGTCCCTGTCAAAGAATCTCATTGCCGTATTGGGTACTGAGGATACTTTTTTATTGATTCCTTCACTTTGTATTTTCACCGACTGATTTTGCCATGTTTTTCCATTATCGTTTGTAAAGTATAACATGTAATTATTATCCAATATACAGCCTTCATGTGCCGACAAGACACTAATGGCCTTAATACTGCCGGCTTCCTTTGGTAAGACAATCTCGCTCCATGTGTATCCCCCGTCGCTAGTGGAAGCAAGTCTACTTGGAGCTGCAACCCAGCCTGTTTTTTGGTCAACAAAGCTCATATACCGGCATTGTCGGGGCACCATATCACCGAAACTTGTTTTACGCTGCCATGTTTTTCCTCCGTCTTTAGAGAAACCAACATGTCCCGCATTACCGCAATGGTAGGCAATGTTACTGTCTATAATTTCCAGACCGAAGCGGCAATATGATTTGTTATCACCACTATTCCAATCTTTACCGCCATCGGCAGTATAATGAACTTCACCGGCATAACCCACGGTTATACCGTGGTTTTCATCATTAAAGCCGGCTGCGCTTACTTTAAAATCAATTTCACTTTGATGTACCTCATTCCATTTCGAGCAAGCTGATAAAATGATACTTGTTATAATAGCTACAGTGAAAATTCTTATCATGGTTAAACCTCCTCTAGTAATTGTGTTGTGAATGAAATTTAAAATATTACAGTTTAAGAATGAAGGAAGAATATGCAAAAAAAATAGCACAATATACAATTATTTTTTTGCATCATTTACGTAAGGAGTTAATACGCAGCTTTGTAAGGCGAGGGTATAGTCTTGCGAAATTCTGACGGAGTGAATCCGGTTTTCTGTTTAAAAATCCTTCCGAAGTAAGAAAGGTCATCGATACCAATTCGATCCGCCACTTGGTTTACCGGAAGTATGGTATTTTTGAGAAGACTCACTGCGATCTCCAAACGGATACTGTTAAGATAGGCCATCACACTCGTATTGTATATATCCTGGAAAAGTCGGTTTAACGTTGTACGGTTGGTGGCAAAGCAACGACACAGTTGGTCTAGAGTTATCTTTTCACTATAATGGGTATGGAGATAGATAAATATTTCATCTATTTTAGTACCGGTCTCAGGAATAGATAATTCCTTATATTCTTGGGAAAGATAATAGAAGCGTTCAATAAGTATAAGAATCTCCATAAAATAGGAACGACTTAAGCAAGGCCAGAACTGCGGTACTGTCTGCTGTTTCAAGTGGAGCAACATTTTCCGGCAGAGTTGAGATAATCTCAGGTTGTATTCATGAGGAAATGAGCGGCAGCTGTAACCATTTTCCGGCAAATCTATAAATGGTTTCAGAAAGAAGAACATGGAATCAAGGGTCCAGTCTGTTTCAAAATTGTAATTGGAGTTTAAGGCATCCGGTGTAAAGATAAAATTATAACACAATGTGCTCCGGCATTTCATCTCCGTGATCCTGTTTTTACTGTTGATTAAAAGAATCAAAGGCGCGGAGTAATGGCCCGTAGATTCCTGATCTTTAAGAATCAGCTCACCGTTTTCCAGAAATATAAGCTGGCATAAATGAGAGGAGAATTCCGCAAGAAAAATATCTTCTCTGTAAACAAGAGGGATATGGTAATCGGTCCATTCTTCTTTACCACAGGTGGTGTATTTTGTCATATATCAGATATTTTAAATAAAATCCAAATTATATTCAATAATACTGCTTTAATACATTAAGAACTTCAGTATCAATATACCAGTATTTATCGGTCGTCAGTCCATCCTTTGCGTAAATTATTCCTAGAAACAATCTGTCCGGATTGGTGTACGGACTGCGATAACTGTAAAAGGTCCAGCTTAAGTTGTTCTTATTAAAATATTCGAGCGTATCATTCAGATAGCGCACATTATCCGGTCTTTTACTGGCAAGTGACGGAGAAAACTCTCCTATAAACACGGGCCGGTTAGATGTATTTTTTCTTTTTATAATGGTTTCATTAATTAATGATCTCAATTTAGCTTTATCAAGATAGTCTTTCTGGATGGTCGCCCATTTTATCTGAATACCGTATACATTAGGCGTTCCGTTTAGGATCTTTACCCAATATTTTATCTTTAATGTTTGCCCGCCTGCTACTTTAATTGCTCCTGCGGATGAAAGCCAGTAATCGATATTTTCATAATATGTTAATCCGGCACAGTGCGAGAATTTTAGTGAATGATTACCGTTATGCGCGTCTTGAGCTGTTCTTTTGCCCTTACCATTAATCCCGTTATTATCCCACTTGATCCAGACCAAAGGTATGGAGTTATCCCAATCATCGCATTCCTCAAAAGAGCCATAGTCAACACTGTGAAATTGAGTGCTGCCGTCCGTATTGTACGAGAAGTCGTCAAAATAGATTATAGCGTTTTTATCGCCATTGCAGTAAAGATTCAGATACGCGGCGTTGGTGCCGTCGCGGGGAACCTGGGCTGATACTTCAATCATCTGCCACTTGTCTGATGTACTGTCTGCATTAATGGGAAAATCAAGTGTTTGCGAACCGTTACGATTATGTTGTACATTTGTTACATACTCTCCGGGATAGCTTATATCAAGTGGAATTCCTGCATTACCTATCCATGTATATCCGGCTGAAGTATAACCCATGGGCAGATAAAAATGATAATTATATACAATACATTTCTTGTTTTTATCAATGTCATAAGCTGCATACGGATCTCCGTAAATTGTTTGGATGTGGATAGGTGTGATTTTGTCTATTGCTCTGACCGCGTTTATTACCTTTTCCATGTACGCCTTCACAAGCCTTGGCATTTCCGACCACTGAATATCAGATCCTTGAGCATGAGGTTCATCAATAAAACAGTATCCCGCTATCTCTTCCCTATTTTTATACCTTTTGGTAAACTCTACCCAAAAATCCAATAAATTTTGTTTATGGGATTCACTTTTAAAGAAAGCCGCTCCTCCTCGATTTTCTCCGCCGGGGCACACATTTATATGGAGTATGATATAAATATCATATTTTCTACTCCAGTTGAATATTTCTTCCATATGCTTATAGCCATCTTCTGTTGTAAACCAGGCATAATCCATATAATATGTAATTATATTTACACCCCAGGATTTTATTGTTTCAAAATCCCATTCTGATGTCATAAACTTTAAAATACTAAAATCTGTTGTTCCGGGATATGCCCATACTCCACCGGTAAAATTTACTCCTCGTAAATATATTATGTTACCGCTTTCTGCCTCAATAATATTCGTACCTCTTGTGGTTAATTTTTTTAAATTGGTGGGTATAATATTTTCTATTATATTATTATGTACAGCATTCTGTATGCAGTTAATAAAAAACACCATACATAATAAAATGATCAATTTATATGTTTTGTTTAACAATTTTTCCTCTACCAGAGATAATGAACAGGATTTTTTATGTACTTATCATAAATCTTTTTCACGCCCGCTGTCTGGTATTTAGTAAGTGAAGGCAGTGCGGCCGTTTTTATATTTTGTTCCATCTGCTCGGCACGGGAAGCTCCGGGAATTACACAGTTTACTTCGGGGTACATGAGAATCCAACGCAGTGCCCACTGAGCAAGCGAAGAGTCCTCCGGAAACAGGACCTTTATTTCTTCAACAGCTTTTAAACCTGTTTCAAAATCGACTCCGGAGAAGGTTTCTCCCTTATCGAAGGCTTCCCCCTTTCGGTTAAACTGTCTGTGGTCGTCTTTTCCGAACGTGGTCTGAGCCGTGATTTTCCCGCTTAAAAGACCGCTGGCCAAAGGCACTCTTACAATAACACCCACATTATGTTTCCTGGCCTGTTCAAAAAAGAGCTCAGCAGGCCGGTGGCGGAACATGTTAAAAATGATTTGCACGGTGGCCACATTGGGGTATTCAATCGCCTTTAAGGCCTCTTCTACCTTTTCCACACTCACACCTAAAAAACGGATCTTACCCTGAGCTTTTAGTTTATCAAACAGCTCAAAGATTTCCGGACGGTAATAGACCTCCGTAGGAGGACAGTGGAGCTGAATCAGGTCTATGCAGTCTGCCTGCATATTTTTTAGACTTGCTTCCACAAACCGCTCAAGCACCTCAGGAGTATAACCTGCAGATACATGCGGATTAATTTGTCGGCCGCATTTGGTGGCAATATAAAGCTTTTTTTGGTGTGAACGCACTACTTTAGCTACCGCCCGCTCTGAGAGGCCGTCACTGTACACATCGGCTGTGTCGAAAAAATTAATACCCCGGTCTATGGCGCGGTTAACTATCTGCTCGGCGCTTTGTTCATTAAACTCATCTCCCCATTTGCCGCCTACCTGCCAAGTGCCCAGTGATATTTCGGAAATTTTGAAACCCGTTTTACCAAGTGTTCGGTACAGCATATGATGTGCCTCCTTTTTTCTGTGTACTATTCACTATGGCGAATAAGAACGGGAGTTGTCAAGTGAAGTATATATCAGCTTATTAAGATACAGGTAAATTCCAACCCTCATACTAAAGTATGAGGGTTGGAATTTACTCTGGATGTGTTAAGGTAAGATATATATATAATAACAAGATTTTATGAATTCAAGGAGAAATATATGAATAAAATAAAAACAATAATAATTTTTTCTTTGGTAATAGGTCTGTGCTTTTTGGCGTCTATAGCCGGCAATAATCAGACCGTGCAGGCCGAAGAAAAAAAAGTAGTGCTTTCGTTTTGGTGTTTTTGGGATGAACCGGAACGCTTTATTGATCGTTTTGAAGACCGGCACCCGAATATCAAAATTGAAATGACTATTGTACCCTGTGAAGAATATTTAAATGAGCTTAAGCCCATCTTAAGGTCGGGCAGAAATGCTCCGGACATTTTTATGGGTGAGTATGCACATGTTAAGGAAATTGTAGAAAGCGGGTACTGGGATGATCTGTCTCAGGCACCATATCATGCCGATGTATCGGAGATGCTGCCCTATGTAGCCAAAGTGGGCACGGATTCCAAAGGTAAGCTGCGTGGTTTATCCTGGCAGGCAGCTGTAGGGGGATTCATCTACCGGAGGAGTGTTGCCAAGCAATATCTGGGCACAGACGATCCTAAAAAGGTAGGCCTGATGCTCTCCACTCCTGAAAAGTTTTTAGACACGGCCCGTCTTATAAACAAAAAAAGCTCTGGCGCCGTAAAACTTATCGCCGGGTACGGTGATTATATGCATTATCCGGTTGCTGCCAGAAAGAAGCAGTTTGTGGATAAGAAGAATAAATTAATCATTGAGCAATCCTTGCTTGATTATTTCGAAACTGCCAAATTTATGGTTGACGAGGAATTAACAGCCGAATGCGGCACATGGTCCCCGCCCTGGTTTGAGAATATGAACAGTGATGAACCTTATTTTATGGGCTATATACTCCCCACCTGGGGACTCCAGTATGTAATCAAGCCTAACGCACATGATACTATCGGAGACTGGGGTATATGCCGAGGTCCTGCTTCCTATTTTTGGGGTGGAACATGGCTTGGTATTTATTCCGGATCGCGCAATAAAAAAGCGGAATGGAACAATTCCGCTGCGGGTACAGGTGATGAAGCTTATGAAGATGATTCTGGCGAACAGGTTGTGCTTTCCGTCTGGTCGTTTTCTGATGAAATAGAAAAAATGATTGATAGGTTCGAGGCAAAGCATCCGGATATCACCATTGAGCTGCAAATAATTCCCTATATGGAGTATGTAGATAAGATTATCCCGGTTCTTAAAGCCGGAACACATGTTCCCGATGTGTTTATGGCCGAGTCAGGCCACATAGGTAAATTCATCGACAGTAATTTTTGGGAAGATCTTTCCGCGGCACCCTATAAAGCGGATGTTTCGGATATGTTTCCCTTTATGGTTCAGGCAGGTAAGGACTCTGCCGGTAAATTGCGGGCCCTGTCATGGCAGGCGTATGTCGGAGGTTTTTACTACCGGCGCAGTATCGCCAAACAGTATCTGGGTACGGATGATCCTGCAAAAATAGGAGAGATGCTTTCCACGGAAGAAAAGTTTATCGCCACCGGACTGCGCTTGCATGAAAAAAGTAATGGAAAAATCAAGCTTATTGCCGGTTGGCAGGACTACATGCAGTATGCCCTTGCGGCACGAAAAAAACCGTTTGTAACCAAGGATGGCCGTTTTGTGCTTGATGATGCCGTGGTCAGATTGTTTGCCGTGGCCAAAGTGCTGCGCGAACAGGGGCTTACGGCGGACTATAACATGTGGTCGCCGGAGTGGTTTGAGGCCATGCAGGAAGATTCGGAAATATTCGGTTATAGTTTCCCGTTATGGGGGCTTCAGTATGTACTTAAGCCCAACGCTTCCGACTCAAGCGGTGACTGGGCTGTATGCAAAGGACCTTTCCCCTATTTCTGGGGAGGTTCGTGGGCCGGTATCAATTCGGATTCGCGCAATAAAGACGCGGCCTGGAAATTTATCAAGTTTATAACCTTAAACCGCGAAACCTTGGAGTGGTGGGTGGGAGAGACCGAAGAGTTTGTAAATAGTAAAGCTGTGGTCAACAAGCTGAAAAACAAGACGGAATCCGAATATCTTGAAGGTCAGGAGTACTTCCATTATTTTGCCGCAGAGGCCCCTAAAGTAGACGGAACGCTCTTAACCGAATATGATTATGAAATATCCAATCTGTTAACGAACGTGATTAATGATTATCTGGACGGAAGTTTAACTCAAAAAGAGGCGATCAAACAATTTGTCCAGGAAGTGAAGGATACCTTTCCTGAATTGATTATGGAGTAGAATGCAAAATACGTTGAGAATTGTTGTAAAAGCAGTAAGATGTTATATTTTTAAGAATGTTATTTTGAATAGAGTAAGGAGGTAAGAATGTATAAAAATAAAAAACATATTATTTCAATGGTAATAGCATGTTTGGTTATTTTAGCTGTTACCGGAGGTACCGCACCTGAAATAGCGGCCGAGAATAAAAGAATCGTGCTTTCGATATGGTCGTTTACGGATGAGCTTAAGGATTTAATCGATCGATTTGAGAATATTTACCGCGGAATTCGTATTGATCTCACTATTGTACCTTATGAGGAGTTTTTAAACAAACTAAGGCCTGTTTTAGAGTCCGGCAAAAACGCGCCGGATCTTTTTACGGGCGAGTATTCGTTTATAAAGGATATAGTGGAAAGCGGGTATTGGGATGACCTTTCCCAAGCTCCCTATAAGGCGGATACATCGGATGTCATTCCCTATTTGTTAGAAGTGGGCACGGATAGTAATGGAAAATTACGCGGCCTAAGCTGGCAGGTTACGCCCGGCGGGTTTCATTACAGGCGCAGTGTGGCCAAAAGGTATCTGGGCAGCGATGATCCTGATAAAATAGGCAGCATGATTTCCACCCCGCAAAAAATGCTGGATACAGCCCGCTTATTGAACAAAAAGAGCGGCGGTGAGGTAAAACTTATTGCAGGACATACCGATTACATGCTCTATCCCTGCGCCGCACGCACAAAACCCTTTGAAGGGAAAAATAATAAGCTTACCATCGAGCAGTCCATTCTCGATTTTTTTGATCTGGCAAAGACCATGCGCGATGAAGGGCTGACGGCCGAGGTCAGGCAGTGGTCGCCGCCCTGGTTCGAGAATATGAACAGGGAGGATCCTGAGTTCATGGGCTATTTTCTGCCGCCGTGGGGCCTGCAGTATGTCATTAAGCCCAACGCCAGAGAGACCAAAGGTGATTGGGGATTAGCCAAGGGGCCTGGATCTTTTTTCTGGGGCGGAACCTGGATGGGTGTGTGTTCCCTTTCCAAAAACAAGAAAGCGGCATGGGAATTTTTAAGATTCGCGACATTGGATCATGACACTCTGAAATGGTGGGCGGATGAAACGGAAGATATAGTATCCAGCAAAAGCGTGTGCAATAAAGTAAAAAACCGCTTTGACGATGATTTTCTCAACGGTCAGAATTATTATGCATTCTTTTCCCGGGAGGCGCTGAAACTCAAAGGTTCGGTAATGACTCTGCATAACGTAAACATACGGGATTTTATGATGGACAAGCTTGACGCATACGTCGAGGGAGATTTAAGCAGGCAGGAGGCTTTGGACCAATGGCGTGAAGAAGCGGAATCGTATCTGGGCATGTATGTTGAGTGGAAAAATCCCAAGGCGGGAAAAACCGAAGGCGCCCTGGGTGATTTTGACGCTGAAAAGTATAAAAACGGGGAATTCGTAGAATGGGATGATAAAGAATACGGGGATGAACGTGGGACTCTTTCGGTGTGGTCGTTTACCGATGAACTGAAAAAATTCATAGACGAGTTTGAAAGGTGTAATCCGCATGTCAGAATCGACCTTACTATTGTTCCCTGCGAGGAGTATCTGAATAAGATTAGACCTGTGTTAAGATCGGGCAGGAACGCGCCTGATGTGTTTACAGCCGAGTATGCTAATGTAGTGGATCTGGTGGAAAGCGGATTTTATGAAGATTTAGGGAAAGCCCCCTATAAAGCCAATACCTCCGATATGTTTCCCTATATTGTTGAGGTAGCCACGGATTCCGGGGGCAGGCTGCGCGCCTTGTCCTGGCAGGCCGTACCAGGCGGTATCTTATACCGGCGCGGCGTTGCCAATCAGTATCTGGGCACGGATGATCCTGAAAAAATAGGCCGCATGCTGTCAACTCCCGAAAAGTTTTTAGCCACAGCACGACTCTTAAAGCAAAAAAGCGGCGGCAAGGTAAAAATAATTGCCGGTTACGGTGATTATCAGCATTTTCCCTTAGCCCTGCGTAAAAAAGCCTTTGTGACGCGTGGAAAACTCAATATCGAGCAGTGTATTCTGGATTATTTCGATCTGGCAAAAATTATGGTTGATGAGGAGTTAACCGCGGAAATAGGCACTTGGTCGCCGCCCTGGTTCGAGAATATGAATGATCATCAGCCTGAATTCATGTGTTACGTTCTTCCCACCTGGGGGCTGCATTATGTAATCAAACCCAATGGAAGAGATACTGCAGGAGACTGGGGATTGTGTGAAGGGCCTGCCGTCTATTTCTGGGGAGGTACCTGGGTCGGTATCTACAAGAATTCCGAAAATAAGGAAGCGGCCTGGAAGTTTGTAAAGTTCATGACCCTGGAGCGTGATTCACAAGAGTGGTGGGCTAGAGAAACCGGAGATTTTATCAGCAATAAAGCGGTGATCAACAAGATTAAGTATGATTTCGCGGATCCGCAATTGGCAGGTCAGAACCATTATGAGTTCTATGCCCGGCTGGCGAATAAAATAAACGGCTCACTACTGAAAAAGTATGATCTTGATATCAGAAATTTTTTAATGGGCGCGATTAATAATTATGTAGAGGGAACAATGACCAAGCAGGAGGCCATTAAACAATTCAAAGCCGATGTGAAGAACGCGTTTCCCGATGTAAGGGTGGAGTAGAATATAATTTTAGCGTGCTTCATTTATTTAATACTGAATATTCTGGGTAAGCAGAATCTGCTCCATACTAATGATGGAATAGACTATCAGTTCCAGTGTTTTTATAAATGTTTCCTGTTCTGAAGACGTAAGCTGTTTGTCCTCTAAGGCTTTGCCGTAGTAGGTAAACAGCTCTCTTATTTTTACCAGCAGGATTGTATTATACCACTGGGCAAAACTCGAAATCTTAAGATTTTGTTCTCCGTCCATTTTACCCTGGCCGCTCCAGGTGTTGCGGCAGAGCTCTATTAAAAAAGAAAAACTGTAGGTACTGTTTGGTAATGAACTAAACTTTTTAGGACGATCCGTGGTTACATCCCGGCGCAGTATGAATAAAGCGCCGATTATAGAGTTGAGCTCGATACAGATGTTTGCTTTTTCCTGACCGATAAGCGCACCGTCGTTTTGGCAGGCGCTGGTATATTTTTTAGCCAACTTTTTGCAGAGTATAAGAAATTGTTTAATCCATTCTGCAAGGGGGGTGATCTGCTGCAGGGCTGCCGGTATTTCACCTCCGCCCTGCCACCCACAATTGGATTGAAAAGTAATCTTTTGGGTCATGACTTTGTGTATTATACATAAAAGTTGTATGAAAGAAAAGTTAAATTATATGTACACAGCATATTAGGGGTCTTCACAGCTTTGATTGACCAAGATGATAAAAAAGCCTATATATGCTTTATCTTATGTGACCTAAATCTCTGGTAAGCAAGTAAAAGCGTTTGAGTATGGTGCCGCTTTTATCCAGTGTGACGATTTTATTGTTCATCTGCACGGGAATAGGTCTTACATACACAATACGGGAGTTGTATACACCCAGGGCCAGGATCATGGATTCTTCGCAAAGAGGGGAAATGCCTATTTCGGGAAAGATAAAATTCCCCAGTGAGTAGGCGATGAGTCTGTCTTTATAAACCTCCATTCCCTGCAGCACATGGGGATGAGCGGCGAGCACCACATCAGCACCCATATCGATCAGTTTGTGATATAAGCTTTTGCTGTGCCTGTCGGGCAGGCTGCTGAACTCCTCGCCCGCGTGTACCATGACAATATCAAAACTATCTTCCGAACACATGGCTTTAACTGCTGAAAAAGCCTCGACTCCCTCCCAGAGTATGCCGGGACGCTCCTGTGTTACTACGGATTGCGTCTCGCCTTTAAACACGTTCACCTCGATCGGATGAGCACCGATGGAAAGGACTTTAACATTCTGGGATCTTATAGTAGCGCACCACGGCTGTTTTGCCTGTTCCAGATTTCTCCCCACGCCTGAAGAGGGCATAGCATAGGTGTCGAAATTCTCAACCCATTAGGGGAAGGGTAATATCTTCTAGGGGAATTAATCCCTTCTCCTTTAGAGGGAGGTCTTCCCATAAAAGTGTCACAGGCGCAAACTATTGTCTTGAAACAACTTTTTCAAAAAACTCCCGTTTGTATGTTTTAGTTGATCGTATGGAATGTGTTATTATGATCTGCGCACGAGCGGGATTTTGGTTTGTGATCTCTGCGGTATATTCTTCGGGTAACGGATGCCGTATAAACAAGACATCGGTGTATGCCCGGAGGGAATCATCGATGTACAGCACACAGTGTAGTTTGCCGCAGGAAAAGAGAATCACGCTAACGCAGAGCAGAAAGATAATTAATTCTTTTAAAGACATGTCTATTTATTACATATGATTCACAATAAATTCAAGTGGTGGAGTTGAATCATAAATACCCTTTATGCTCCGGATTATCATAGAATAATCGGAAAAAGAGTTGCATAATTGAAAGGTAAATGTAAAATAAGTTAAGGAGGATGCCATGCGGGTAATTAAAAAAATTATAATATGTGGATTAATAATTGCTCTCAGCTTTTTAACTTTCGCGGGTAATGAAAGTCAAAACGTATGGGCTTCAGGGAATAACATCAAACTATCACTCTGGTCTTATACGGATGAGATGAAGCTTTTTATTACTCGCTTTGAAGAGAAAAATCCCAATATTAATATCGATCTAATTTTGGTACCGTGTGAGGATTATGTAAACAAACTGAGACCTCTGCTGTGGTCAGATAAAAACGCTCCCGATTTGTTTTTGGGAGAGTACGCGAATGTAGTTGATCTTGTAGAGAGCGGATTTTGGGATGATCTACGGGCAACACCATATAATGCGGATGTGTCGGAGATGTTTCCCTATACGGTAGAAGTGGGTACGGATTCCGGCGGTAAGCTGCGAGCACTGTCCTGGCAGGCCTGTGCAGGGGGATTTTTCTACCGCAGAAGTGTGGCAAAAAAGTATCTGGGTACGGATGATCCTGCCAAGGTGGGAGAGATGCTCTCAACGGTTCCCAAGTTTTTAGATACGGCGCGGAAGATCAAGTATAAAAGTGATTATAAGGTAAAGATTATTGCAGGTTACGGTGATTACATGCATTATCCGTTAGCTTCCAGAACAAAAGCCTTTCTTGCTGATCAGGGGCTGACTGTGGAACAACCCGTTCTGGATTATTTTGATCTGGCCAAAACCATGCACACTGAAGAACTGACAGCGGAAATCGGGACATGGTCTCCACCCTGGTTTGAGCATATGAATAAAGCGGAACCCGGGGTATTCGGTTATATTTTCCCCGCTTGGGGACTCAACTATATCCTTAAACCGCATGCCCAAGATACTGCCGGTGATTGGGGTCTGTGTAAGGGCCCTGCTTCCTATTTTTGGGGCGGAAGCTGGATGAGTATTTATAAAAACTCTAAAAACAAGCAGGCGGCCTGGAAGTTTTTACGGTTCGTAGCACTGGATCACGATACTTTGAAATGGTACGCCAGAGAGACCGGTGATTTTATTAACAATAAAACCGTGGTAAAGCAGATTAAGCATGAATTCTCCAGTGAATATCTAAACGGGCAGAGTTATTATGATTTTTTTGCTGAGGAAACTCCGAAAGTACGGGCTGCTTATTTTAAAGCATACGAGCTTGATATTCGTAACATGCTGATGAGCGCGATTAACTACTATGTAGAAGGCGACAAAAACAAAGAACAGGCTGTGCGTGATTGGAAACGAGAGGTTGAAGAGAGTTTTGGAACGTATGCGGACCAAGAAGATCTTTATCCGGACTCAGAAGAAGGCAAGGTAGTGCTTTCCGTATGGTCTTTTACGGATGAACTAAAAAAATTCATAGATGAGTTTGAACGGCGCAATCCGAATGTTTTGATCGAGCTGACTATTGTGCCCTGCGAGGAGTTTTTGAATAAGATCAGACCTGTGTTAAGATCGGGCAAGAATGCGCCTGATGTGTTTACAGCCGAATATGCTAATATTGTTGATCTGGTGGGAAGCGGATTTTATGATGATTTGGGGGCAGCACCCTATAATGCGGACACCTCTGATGTGATTCCCTATATTGTTGAGGTGGGCACAGATTCAGAGGGCAAGCTGCGTGCCCTGTCCTGGCAGGCTGCACCCGGTGGTATATTTTACCGCCGCAGTGTGGCCAAGCGGTATCTGGGGACTGATGATCCAAAAAAAGTGGGAGCAATGTTAAATACGACTGACAAATTTTTGGATGTTGCCCGTTATATAAAACAGAAAAGCGGCGGCAAGGTAAAAATAATTGCCGGTTACGGTGATTATCAGCATTTTCCCTTTGCTCTGCGTACAAAGGCCTTTGTTACGGACGGCAGACTCAATATTGAACAGTGTATTCTCGATTATTTTGAAATAGCCAAAATCATGCGTGATGAAGAATTAACCGCGGAAATAGGAACCTGGTCCCCGCCCTGGTTCGAGAACATGAACGAGCCGGAGCCTGATTTTTTCTGTTATGTTCTCCCTACGTGGGGATTGCACTATGTAATCAAGCCCAATGCGCGGGACACTATAGGTGACTGGGGATTGTGCGAAGGCCCGGCCGCTTATTTCTGGGGAGGTACCTGGGTCGGTATCTACAAGAATTCCAAACATAAGGAAACAGCCTGGAAGTTTGTAAAGTTCATGACCCTGGAGCGTGATTTACAAAAGTGGTGGGCCATAGAAACCGGAGATTTTATCAGCAACAAAGCGGTAATCGACAAGATCAAGCATGATTTTGCCGCTGAGCTGCTGGCGGGACAGAACCATTATGAGTTCTATGCCCGGGAGGTGTTTAAAATAAACGGCTCTCTGTTAAAAAGGTATGATCTTGATATCAGAAATTTCATGATGGGTGCTATCAGTGAATATGTAGACGGTGAAATGACCAAGCAGGAAGCCATCAAACAGTTTAAGAGTGATGTGAAAAATACTTTTCCCGAGATAAGAGTGGAATAAATGGTAATGAAGAGTGAATACGGTTTTCCGCTGTGGTAGCTTATACCGGCTGTGAAGACCTCCGCTCTTTTATTTTGGTTACAAGGTCCTTGATCAAAAAGGGTGAGTAATAAACCAGGAACGAAATAATCCCGATTATTTCCAGGCCGATTATATACCAGGGCCAGGGGCCGAAAACCTGAATCAAGAAGTCTATTAAGGTAGGTGTTTCCGGAGGGCCGCAGATAAAGAGATAGTTGCCGCCCACAAGCAGATTAAATACGGCGATCACACCCATATAGATATTGGTAATCACAAATGTTTTAATAAGCGATTTGAAGGTGGGTCTGTAGCCTTCGATAAAAGTCATATAGATTATGGCCATGATAATGGCACCGTGCGAGACAAAGGTCTGGAGTATTCTATAATGAGGAAAGCCGTAAGCATTATCGGGAGTAAGGATCGACTGGATAGCGCCGCCCATGCCCCAGAAGTAGAATAATTCATATAAAAGCTTTTTTTTCCCTATGAGCATTATCGGTGAAAGCACAACCGCCAGTCCGCACAGGTGCAGAGGAAGGTGGTGCCCGACAGACCATTTACCCACACAGATATACCAGATATTGAGAGAGAGCTCCTGGGCCAGCAGTATAAATGATAAAATATAACAGAAGTACTTGTTTACTTTTTCGCTGTTTACCCTTTTTAAGGCAAGCACCATTATTACATTGAGTGCCGCCACAACAAGCAGGGCGATTATGTGAGGAAGGGAAAAGAGCCGGAACTCACCGAGTAAGTAATTTGGATCGAAATATTGTACCATAATACCCTCCTGTGCTGATAAGATAATAGAAAATATCTAATAGAATAGCAATTATTTTTTTATTGTAATATCGGGATTATTCTGTAATGATATATATTATGCAGCGTTATACTTTTAAAACAGCACTTTTTTTATTATTACTTTTCTTTTGCGGATGCAAAACCATGGATGACTATGTTACGCTGGAAGATACCGCTCCCATGCACGAGTATGTGGATAAAAAGGTCTGTCTCGTAGGTCAAGTATCAAGCATACCCTGGCAGCACATGATTGCTTTTGTGGAAGGACATCCTTATAGCGAGTACTTCGATGTCAGGGACTATCAGATTGTCATCTATGCTAAAACTCCGATAGAATGCCAAGGCATGGTCAGACTCTACGGCACGGTATTAAAAGTAGAAGGAAAAGGCAAACGGCCCGATCCGGGAGATGAGCTCTACACCGAATACCATCTTGTTGTTGATAAGTGGGAGTGCGGTCAGTAATTCATTTCAGTTCATAAGCGTAACAATAGAGGCCACAACCTGGCATTCGCGTATTAATGCGATCCCTTTGCGTCCTGCCAGGTTTTCCCAGGTTTCCGGAGGACTCTCAAACTCCCATAACTCGTCGCCATCCTGCATCCGGGCCAGAAGCTCCTGCCATTCATCGTTGATAAAACCGAAGGGTACGGGCTTCTCTCCCAGCTGTTTGTCCGTAACCATATTATCAGCTTTCGCCTGTTCCACGGTGGTCTGCTCCTGAAGCCAGCTTATAATCAGATCATCCGAGCCCTGGCAGGGTTGTTCTGCGAACACCATATTGCAAATGCCAAAAGTTAAAAACAGGCACACTAAAGAAAATATTTTTTTATTTAAGCTCATAAGCAATTTTCTTCTTCTTTCACGCTAACATATCATAGAAACATACGCTCTTTTTTAGTATTGGTAACAAAAAATATTCAATTTGAAAATGGCATGAGATCCGGGCAAAAAACATCAACCGCCGTTCTTTCTGCGTATGGTTATCTCCTGAGCAGCGGAAGCAATTGTAATTGTCTTTTTATTCCTGCGGATGTTTTCAAGAATTTTCGAATAGAGCATATCTTTTGTGCCCCTGCGTTTTTTGAATTCAACCACATAGCGTACCGTAAAAGTAACCCAGTTTTCATCGGCGGCAAGGCTTACCATTGGTTCGACGCGCGCGTCTTCCAGTACATATCTTTCCACAAGTTTAGCCCACGCCGCCTTTACCGAAGCGGTATAATCCCCCAGCACTTCGTGAGCCGCCTGCGAAAGAATTTTTTTTGTTTTATTCAGATCGCTGCCGTAGCGGATAGGCAGAGTGAGTTCATCCCAAAGAAAGGGAAAATCGCCGGAGTAATTGAAGACCGGCTCTTTAAACACGAAACTGTTGGCTATACGCACCACGCGGCCATTATACAGGTCGCCGTCGACCCAGTTTCCGATTTCCATCAGTGTTGTTCTTAAAATGCTGATATCGATCACATCACCTTTAATGCCGCCCAGCTGAATGCGATCCCCGATCTTGTAAAAATGGGCAAAGGATATGGCAAACCATCCAGCCACGCTGATTATTACTTCCTGTAACGCGAACGCAATGCCGGCTCCCGCCACACCCAAAGCCACGGTAATGCCGCCCAGCTGGTCGGAAAAAATTATAGCAGCCAGAAGAATAATCAGAATATAGCTTAAAAAACTGATGAGCTTTCTGCCGCGGTACCGGGAACCGGATACTTTGACATGTTTTCTAATGGTATGCTTTATAACGCGTGAGATAATTATTATAAGAAATACACCAAGAATTAAAATTATAAATTTTTGTATCAGAGGATCGCTCAGCGCATTGTTGATTATTTCGATCATCAGCTTCGCTCCTGCTTGTGCTAACAATTATTACAACTATAGAACACCTTGCCCAAGCGGTCAAGATATGAAGCTTTTTATTCGGGATCATACATTATATTCTTGACAAGTAAGAAGAGACAAAGTACTCTTTTTAAATATGATCCCGCTTGAGGTTATTCTTTATTTTTGTACCAGTCTTTTTTTGATCAACAGCGGTTTTGTTTTTATCTTACCCCTATTTTTTAAAACCAAAGAGGATTATGATGTTGTCAAGAATATCTTTTTAAAGAATTCTCTGTATGTATTCATAGGATTTTTAGGATTGATATTGTGTGTCTTTTTACTCTTTTTGCCCATGGCCAACATAATAATAGTCGGCGACATAATCCCCGTTATTATAGTATTAATAAATTCTGTCATGTATTTGTTCGGTTACATCCGTTTAAGTAAATATCTCGATGAAAAGATCATACAACGCGGTGAAAGGATCCTGGAAAACATTCAGATACCGCTGGGATTCGTAAGTCTGCTTGCGGGCTTTGTGCATATTTTCTTTGCAAAAATATTATTTTTATAAAGGTAAACGTATGATTAGATTTTTTAAGCGCTTGGTATTTGTCGTATTTTTTTTATGCCTTTTTCTGCTCACTATTTTTTACGTAGGGGAACAGTATTATGTTCAGTGGCTTATTGCCTTAATTGTCGTTTTTTTCGCGCTTATATTTCTGTCTTTTGCGGTGATAAAAACAAAAAAGAAAGAGCTGATGCTGCACAGCGTGTTAGATGAATTTAAGAGTATCAGCAAACAGGAAGAAGAAGTAAAAAGCGATGCCATGGAAAAGGAATATGTGTGTCCCGCCTGTAAAGCAGCCAACAACTTCTGGACTTTTTTGGAAAACGGGAAGTGTAAGAACTGTTCATCGGAATTGTGGTCTGCCAAAGTGGATTCGGCAGGAGAAGATTACGGCAAATTATTCAGAAAACAGCAAAAGATAAACGGGTTTTATGTAAAAACACCGTATAAGATTGTAAAAAAAGTAAAAAAACTCATGCTTTTTGAACGCTGACATGGAAACGATCCGCGATTTCTTTAATCAGGTACACAAGGTCAGATTATCTCTAGAGCCATATCTTCATAATTATGTGTATGCTTGTGCTATTTATATGGCGGCATTCCTGCAGGAGCTGAAGCAGATAGTGCAGCAGGTACGTGTTGTTATTACGCATAACGTGGCAGGTACAGTGCATGCTGTTACCGGGCTTGAAAGTGTGATAAATGAATATGTCATTACCAACAAAACGCATATCATTCTCATCTGTCTTCTGGTGTCGGGCAGTATCCTGCTGGTATTATCTGTGTATTCCATTGTCAGATTCTTCCGGTATTTCCTTGTCTACTCGGTGCTGCTGCGCGATAGAGCAGCAACTGGGTTTAAAAGATTTAAAATGCTTTTTAGCAAAGAGTTTTATCGGCAGACTGCGAAGCGGAGCGGACGCTTTTTCTCAAATTCAATTATTCTTATTTTGGATCTGGTTTGGGATAGAGTGAAAACTATTCCGCTCTTCGAAGATCCCTATATGATTCGGGACTATTTTGATAAATACTACTCCGGCTTTAAAAAGGAACTCGCACCTCTTTTAAAAGGTATCAGGAGATTTCTTAATCTGTTTGTATCCCAAAAACACGAGGCAGAGGATGCATTCCAGCTTATGGATCAGGGCAGAGATATCTCCATGCTCAGGGAATATCCGGATGAAATCAAATTTTTATTCAAAAAACAGGACGGCCCGGAACCTGTATATTCACAGCATGTGCTTGACGAGCTGGATAGGGTGTTTAGCCGCTGGAAAGACGGCAATAACGCCGATCTCTTTATTTCAGGATACAGCTGCTCGGGGAAAACCACCCTGCTTCAATTTATCCAAAAAAGGTATACTCACTATCCTCTTTCGTATCATTCTTTAAAAAGAGATAAAGAAAATTATCTGCGAAAAACATTTAAGCTGTTTTTTGATATCGCTATGGAAAAAATAAACACTATAGAAAAACAAATCATATTACTTGACGATATTGAAGCATTATTTCTAAAAAACATTGATGGCTACCAGGCTCTGAAAGACCTGTTTTTACTGGTAAGCAGAACTCAAAGCAGGATTTTATGGATAGTGACGGCAAACTCCGTTTTCTTATCATTTATCAAGAAAGTATTTCCCGTAACCTCCGTGTTTCAGTTTTTTTTGGAGCTGGCCGATATGACACCACAAAGGCTTGCCTCTATTATTGAGACCTATGCAGCTCGCCGCAATTTTACTCTGAAAATAATTCCTGACAAAGAGATAGCAAAACAAATAAAGAAAAAGGTAAAAGCAAAAACCATTTCCACACGCCAGGTGGGTGATGTGGTAAAAAAGCTCTATTTTGCACGATATATTTCACAGGGTCAGAATAATTTTTGTTTCCACCAGTTTTACTTTCTGCGTTCTATTGTAAATATAAGGGAGCGTGTGATTATCATCGGTAAACCTGCTTTTCTCGCGGTTTCATTGCTCAACAATATGGCGCTTGAGGACATTCTCATATTACAGGCTATTATACTGCACAAACATTTGGATGTGTTACGGCTTGCCAAAATACTGCTGCTCCCTTTGGAAAGGGTGGAGCTTTCGTTGTCACTGTTGTATGAGAATAATATTCTTGAGAAACACGGTGAAGAATATATGGTGTACCCACCGGTATACTCTCAGGTGGTAAAAACTCTGGCTTTAAAAAATATAATCAGCTAAAGAGGTATAGAGATGGATAAGCTTAATAATATTATCACCGATCTTTCTTCCAACAAGATAATCCTTGTGGTTCTGGTTATCGTGGTAATTTTTATCCTCTCCAGGATAATAAAAAAAGTACTGAACAAGATATCCGAACGCTATTTAAAAAGAAGAATATTGATTAAGAATTTTATTCCTCTGATTAATATTTCGATTACAATCGGCGGACTCTTTTTTATCCTTTTCGGAGTGTTAAGCATCTCTGCGGATGCCATGACCGCGCTCTGGCTGTCTGCCGGTGTGGCTGTGGGTTTTGCTTCTCAAAATCTCATCGGCAATATTTTCGGCGGGCTGGTAATTATCTTTACCCGGCCTTTTACCATAGGTGATAAAATAAAGGTAAAAGACTATTACGGAGAAGTTGTGGATATAAACTTGTTGAAAGTAAGAATTCAGACTCCTGATGATTCCATAGTTACGGTTCCCTGCAAGACCGTATTGGAAGATGCCGTGTCGGACGCCAATTCCGGAGAATTAAACTGCCAGGTAGTAACCGAAATGTATCTGCCGGGCAACAGCGATTTACTGGAAATAAAGAGAATAGCTTACGAAGCGGTCTATTCCTCTCCTTATAGCTATCTGCAAAAACCGGTTGTCATATTATTTCAGGATGTATACAAGGAGACAGCGCTTATAAAAATGAAAATAAAAGCATATGTCTCCGATCACCGCTATGAATTTATCTTCTCATCGGATATTTGTGAGCGAATCAAGCAGTATTTTACAGAATATAAAATCATACCTCCGGATTTCTACCGTCTCCCAGGTTTTAGCTTTGAAAAAGTTGTGAGAAAATAGGCTGCCTTTTGCTTTTTTATTAGAAGAAGAAATTGTGACCGTACCATTTTCGTAAAAAAATTAAGAAAACTATTGACAGACAGATCATATTATAGCATTATTATGCTAATAATATGCATATTTATGCGATAACTTTATGCAGGAAAAAAGAGAACGACAGCAGAAGATAGAAGATATCATTCGCGCTCATGAAATAGAGAGTCAGGAGATGCTTTTAAAGCGTTTACAGGCGGAGGGATTTCATGTGAACCAGAGCACGCTCTCGCGAGACTTGAAAGAACTGCGGATCGGACGGGTCTTAAATGCTCGCGGAGAGTATGTGTACAGCGTGCCCAATGAGGAAGTAAAAGAGGCTCTGCAGATTCGCTTGGATCAGGATGCGGCGCAAGGCTGCATGAGCTATGAGTTTTCCGGCAATATAGGCGTACTGAAGACACTGCCCAGCTATGCGCAGATGGTGGCTTTAGCCATAGATAAACTTAAACTGCCGGAGATAGTGGGTACGCTGGCAGGGGACGATACTATCCTGATTATGCCGCGTGACGGATACGAAAGGGAAACCGTAAAACAGTCTTTATTAAGATACATTCCGGAGTTAAAGGAGAAGGTAACGTGAAAGCAGCTATTTTAGGAACATCGGGGTATACCGGACAGATTCTATTGCGTTTGCTGTTAACGCATCCGCAGGTAAAGGAGATAGTGCCTGTCTCATCCTCAAAGCAGGGAGAAGTGATTACGGCTTTTGACGCCGGAATTAGTGAGACGGCACTGGAAAAACTTAAAGCAACTAAAAGTAAATGTGTCGACATTCAGGAAGCATATAAACAAAAATTTGATGTGGTGTTTGCCGCCCTACCGCACTTAAAATCAGCCGAACTCTGCGCCCCGTTTTTGGGTAAAGCGGTTGTCATCGATCTCTCGGCCGACTTCAGGATCAAGGATGCGGATCTGTTCGAAAAAGCCTATGGAGCTCGTCCGCCGCGTGAAGATCTTTTAAACCGGGCCGTATACGGATTGTGCGAATGGTATCATAAAGAGATTACCCAAAGCGATCTGATTGCCAATCCGGGCTGCTACACCACGGCCAGCCTGCTGCCCCTGCTTCCCCTGGTAAAAGAGGGTCTGACGGCAGGGCCCATTATAGTAAACGCGATTTCCGGGGTTTCGGGCGCGGGAAAAAAAAGTAAAGAATACCTGCTCTTCTGCGAGCGTTCGGAGAATTTATGGGCTTATGCGCCCGGTAAAACTCACCGCCACTCATTTGAGATTCAAGCCGAGTTAGAAAAGATAAATCCCAAGGCGGATCTGTTTTTTACTCCGCATCTGGCGCCGTTTATACGAGGGATAGCGGCTACGATCACAGTTCAATTGGCCGGGGAGCTTACACAGGAAGAAGTATTTACTATCTATGATAGATATTACGGCGCATGCCCCTTTATCGGCCTGCGTAAAACGGGCATCCCCCAAACCAAAGAAGTCTGGGGTTCCAACCGCTGTGATATCGGATTTCATGTGCAGGGCACGATGCTGTATCTGTTTTCGGTATTGGACAACCTTATTAAAGGGGCGTCGGGCCAGGCGGTTCAGAATATGAATATCCGCTTCGGTATAAAAGAAACGGCCGGACTTGCCGTGCATAGTTCACTTTGAGGGTATTGTTATGGAAAAAAAATTTATTGTAGTAAAAATCGGCGGAAAACTGGCCGGAAGCGGGCAGCTCCTGTCAGAGCTTGCGCATGAAATGAAAAAACTCACAGTCAACCATTCGTTTCTGCTTATCCACGGCGGCGGAGCCGAGGTTTCAGAACGCACAAAACAGTTGGGGCTGGAGCCGGTGTTTAAAGACGGCATCAGGATAACTTCAGCTCAGGAGATGGACATTGTGGATGAGGTATTAGCAGGACGGGTAAACACACGTCTGGTGCGTCTGTTTCAGACATGCGGTCTTAACACGGTGGGATTAAGCTGCTCATCAGGGATGATAGCGGTCGGTGAGAGCCTTGAGACCGGTAACGGAACAGAAACGCGGACCGGTAACATTACAGCCGTAAATCCGACACTGCCTAAGCTGCTGCTGGAACATGACTATATTCCCGTGCTTTCGTCAACCGCTATGGATAAGAACGGACAGGGGCTTAATATAAACGCGGACACAGCGGCCTTTGCCGTGGCCGCGGAGCTCAAGTGTAATTCACTGTTGTTTTTTTCCGATATACCGGGGGTGCTCAAAGAGGATAAGATAATTGCGACTCTAAACAGCGAGCAGGCCAGGCAGGAGATTGCTCAAGGAACAATCTCCGGAGGTATGCTCCCTAAAATCCGTTCGTCACTGCAGGCCCTGGAACAGGGGATTGCAACAATAATAATAGCCCAGTATGAAAAAAGGGGATCGCTGGTCGCACTGTTAACCGGAAGCGGAGGTACCCGGATTTATAAAGAATAATTCTCATTTCGAAAATGCCGCCGCTTAGGACGGCGGCAGGTTTTATAAGGAAAGGATTAAAAAATGGAAAATACAAAGGCAACTATAGGCAATACTCCTTTCGCCGGGCACGTAGCCCCGGAGCTGCTTGTGCTCGACAGAGGTGAAGGTGTCTGGCTGTATGATAAGGCAGGCAATAAATATCTGGACTTCGGCTCCGGAATCGCGGTAAACGCGCTGGGTTACGGCAGAGAGGATATGGCTCAGGTTGTCTATGCTCAGATGAAAAAACTGATT
>Ga0307430_1000352_pt1 | contig 41501 bp, 26 predicted proteins | sample SalMarWE160130MG_FD_202159 | JGI IMG/M metagenome (GOLD analysis project Ga0307430, IMG submission 202159) | Salt marsh sediment microbial communities from the Plum Island Ecosystem LTER, Massachusetts, United States - WE1603-130 | ecosystem: Environmental > Aquatic > Marine > Intertidal zone >...
CTCCCTGGCCACTCGCGTGTCGGAAAAGGGATTCTTCTCTCTCTGCCTAGAAGCGCCATGTCACCCCGGCGTAGACGCTCCGCTCAACCTCGGTGCCCACGACGGGCAGGTAGAGCGCGGTCAGTTCCAGGTGCCGGTCGTGTAGCAGGTTGCGGCCCGCGATGAATAGCTCGAGGTATGCTGTCGGCTTCCAGGCCAGGCGCGAGTCGAGCTCGACGTAGCTGTCGACGTCGATGCCCGGAATCCGGTCGACGTACCGGACCACGACGTCGAACTGCATGCTCGATGCGAGCTCGGCCGATGAGCGGACAAACGCCGTGTTGGGCGCAAACAGCTTGTCGACCGCACGATCCGGGACGATCCCCGCCACCTTACGGTTGACGTCGTATTCCATGTGGCTGTAGCCGCCGCGCAGCCGCCAGTGGTCGGTCGGATTGCAGTTGACGGCCAGCTCGAGGCCGTAGACCGACACGTCCATCCCGTTGGCGGCAAACAGGGGAATCACCGTGCGTGGCGTGCCGGAGTCGGTTTCGATAAACGGCAGGCCGGGCACCGAGACGATCAGGTTGTCGAGGTCGTGGTAGTAGCCGGCGACGTCGATTGAGATCCGATCGGCCGGCTGGGTGCGGTAGCCCACCTCGAAGGCGAGTAGATCTTCGGACTCGGTGTCGCGATTCCCGATGCTACGCGTGAATGTGGCGGTCGAAGGATCGGCCAATGCGGTAAACGTCAGATCGTGCGTGCTGCGGTCGGGGACTCGGACCGCGCGCGCGACGGCCGCCCACACCGTGCGTCGCGGCGACGGCGTGTAGGCGATGCGCACGCTCGGCTGGTACTCGAAGCCGGTGTAGTCGTTGTGCTCGAACTTCGAGCCGAGCGTGAGCGAGAGCAGGTCCGGCTTCAGCGTAATCTCGTCCTGGATAAAGCCGCTGTACAGATCATCCGTTCGCTCGGCCGGGTCCCAGAACATCCCGAAGCTCCCGTGCGTCTCGTCGGACGTGCGGCGGTACCGCAGGCCCCAGACGATCTCGTGCCGGTGGCTGGGCCGGAAGCGGTGCTGGAAGTCGACGTCGCCGGTGTCTCGTTTCTCGCCGGCCATACGCTCGTCGTGGTCGAGCCGGTCGTAGTAGACTTGGAGCGCCAAGTCCGAGTCCTCGCCGAGCACACGCTGCCAGCGCATCAGCAGGTTGCGGTCCGCAATGGTGATCGTGTCCTGGCTTGGCGTCACGAACGGGGCCGTGGGTATAAAGGCCAGCATCGTCTCTCCGACGCGCCCGTCAGCGTAGTCGCCCTGGATGGTGAGCGTGTCGATGTCGGTGAGCTCCCAGTCGACGCGGAACCCGGCGCGCGACACGCTCGAGTCGTCGTTCGCGTCGTTGCCGGCGGCGTCGACGAAGCCGTCGCGCTCGAACGACTTAGCCCAGATGCGGTACCAGGCGTGCTCGCCCGCCCGGCCGCCATAGCGCACCTGGCCGAACAGCTTCTCCTCGGTGCCGCCGCCAAGGGTGACGAGGCCGCCCTGGGTGTCTTTGGCGCTCTTGGTGATGATGTTGATCACCCCGTCGACGGCATTGGCGCCCCACAGCGTTGCGCCCGGGCCGCGAATCACCTCGATGCGGTCGACGTCCTCGAAGATCAGGTCGTGATGCTCCCAGAAGACGCCGGCAAACAGCGGGGTGTAGATCGTGCGCCCGTCGATGAGCACGAGCAGCTTGTTGGCAAACCGCACGGGCCAGTCGCGCGTTGTGACCGCCCACTTGCTCGAATCGATGTTGCCGACGAACATCCCGGGCACGAGCCGAAGCGCATCCGGAATCGTCGTGGCGCCCGAGCGGCGAATCTCCTCGCTCGTGAGCACGTAGACGGCGGCCGCGGCCTCCGAGAGCGGCTCGGCCTTCTTGGAGACCGACGTGATCTCGATCTGCATCAGCTCCTCGAGACTTAGCTCGGTCAGGTCGGCGGTGTGGTGGGCCGTGCTATCCGGCTCGGCGGCCCAGGCTGCCGAGGTGGTCGCGACCACGAGTGCCATGAGCAAGCGCTTGCCGATCATCGTCAGTACCTCTCCCGATTCAGATGCGCCCGCAGGGCTGTTGAGCGGCGGCGGCGAGCTGGCACGCTACTCAGCCCCGATGATGTTGTCCCCTGCCTGTTCGATCAGCTCGTCTGGGACGGCGATGCCGAAACGCTCGGTCTTGCGCAGGTCGATGGCGATGCCGCTGTTTGCCGGCTCCTCGGGGACGATGTCCCGGATGTCGGTGCCCTCGAACAGCTCGACGATCATCTTGCCCGACTGCAGCCCCATGCTCCGGGACGAGGTGAACATCGAGGCGGTCGCGCCCCAGCCCGCCATCACGTCGTCGCGCGCAAGGCCGATGAGGGGCTTGGTCGCCGTCTCGTAGACGGCCCTCGGGAAATGCTGCTGGGCACCCATCTGGTCGCTCGGGCTCAAGAACACGTCGACGAGCGGGTTCAGCTCTCGGACGAACTCCTTGGCCTTCTCGGCCATGACCCAGTTGCCGCCCTCGCCGGTGACGAGCTCGACCTGTCTGAACACGACCGTGAGGTCGCTGAACTCGGGATCGTTCGCCACCAGGTCTTCGACCCATCGGCGGTAGCTGTGCGACTGCGGCATGTCGGCGTAGATCAGGCCGATTGTCTTCACCTGCGGCATCAGCCTCCTGACGAAGCAGAAGCGCTCCTCGACGGGGACAGGGCACGACACGCCGGTGAAGTTTGCCTTCGGCGTGGTGTTGAACGCGTCGATCACGCCGACGCCGACGGCGTCGGTCACGCTGGCGAAGACGAACTTGTAGCGGAAGTCTCCATAGGCGACGTTCTTGGCGGCAATCGTCGGGACCGTGCCGTTGAGGCAGATCACGTCGTAGCCGTCGCTGAGATGCTCCCTCAGGATCGCCTCACCCAGCGCGACGTCGTTGTCGATCGAGAACGAGTCGACGTGCAGGTTCTTCCCCTCCATATACCAGTGGGTCTCGAGATACTCGCGCCGGGCCTGAGCGATCACCTGGTAGTGACCCCGGCTCTGCGAGTCGATCACGAGCACCCGGTACGTCTTGAGCCCCGACCCTCGAGGCGTGCCGACAGCCGCTCTGGACTCTGGGTGCTCGTCGAACGAACCACCCGGCCCGCCCCGCGTGAGCACGAACACAAGTCCAGTAACAAGGGCCATCAGGGCAACGCCGATAACGACTCCAGTTTTCATGGCTCAGCAACCTCGAGTCGTGTTTGCAGTACGGCTTATGGCGTGCTGACGGTGTTATCTCAATCCGCTGGCTGTTGGCTCGCTGCCGGCGATGGGCGTGGTATCGCTCGAACGCACTGAGTGATAAATGGTTACGGCCATCACCACGCAGGCTACACCGGTCCCGCGACTTCGGAACTTCGGGGAACGGGCTAACAACTAGCGTGCCAGGCGGTTCCAAACACTCACAAGCTCGCGGGTTGCCGACGCGGCGCCCGGATCACGTGCCGGCCGCCGCCTGGGGCGGCTCGTAGATGCAGAACGGCTCGGCGGCCAAATAATCGCCGGTCAGGGCGTAGGCGCGTGCCCGGCACCCGCCGCACACGGCCCGAAAGCCGCAGACGCCGCACTTGCCGCCGAGCTGCGCCGGGTCGCGCAGCGTGGCGAACACGTCCGAGGTTCGCCAGATCTGCTCAAGCGGCGTGGTGCGGATGTTGCCGGACGAGATGGGGAGGTAGCCGCACGGATAAACCTCGCCCGAGTGCGAGATGAAGCACACGTGCTGGCCGGCGAGACACCCCTTGGTCATGGCCGACATCCCGTTGCCCCGCGGGAGCTCGACGCCCGGCTCGCGCGCCTTCTGCCGCATGATGCGGAAGTAGTGGGGCGCGCACGTGGCCTTGAGCTCAATCGGCACACGCGACGACTCGGCGAACAGCCACTCGAGGACTCGCTCGTACCGCTCGGGCGAGATCATCTGCTCGTCGGCGATCTCGACGCCGCACCCGACCGGCACGAGCAGAAAGAGGTGGAGCGCCTCGACGCCAAGCTCGATGGCGAGCTCGAGCACCTCGGGCAGCGTGTCGACGTTGTGGCGCACGACGGTTGTGTTGATTTGCGTCTCGACGCCGGCGGCCTGGAGCCGCTTGAGGCCCGCGACCGCCAGGTCGAACGCGCCCGAGCGGCCACGAAAGGCATCGTGCACGGCCGCGGTGGCGCCATCGAGGCTCACGCTCGCGCGCGCGATGCCGGAGGCGCTCACCTTGGCGGCGACCTCATCGCTCACGAGCGTGCCGTTCGTCGCGAGCGCCACGCGTAGGCCCAGACGGGTCGCCTCGCGCGCGATCTCGAAGATGTCGTTCCTGTACAGCGGCTCGCCGCCGCTCAGCACGAGGATCGGGGTGGCGAACGCGTCCGCTGAGGCGGCCGAGGCGAGAGCGCGGACGAACGCGAGCGCTTCCTCGGTTGTGAGCTCGTCGGGCGGCGCCTCGGGCGTGGCCGAGGCGCGGCAGTGGATACAGCCGAGGTTGCAGCGCTTCGTCGTTTCCCAGAAGACGAGCCGAAGGGCAAAGTCACCGTGCACGGGCCAGGCTCCGCGCCGCGCTCAGACGCCCTCGAAGCGGGTGAGCGTCACGTATTCGAGGTAGCGGTTGGTGACGTCCTCGTCGGTCAGCCCCTTGAGCCGTTCGAGGCTGAACTCCTCGACGTTGAACGAGGCCATCACGCAGCCGTAGACGACGGCGCGCCGGAAATGCATGTCGTCCAACCGCGCCGTCTTGGCCAGGTAGCCCATGAACCCCCCGGCGAACGCGTCGCCCGCGCCGGTGGGGTCCTGGATCGTCTCGAGCGGGAAGCCGGGGCAGGCGAAGAACAGCTTCGGGCCGAACAGGAGCGCGCCGTGCTCGCCTTTCTTGATCACCACGTACTTGGCGCCCGTCTCGAGGATCCGCTTCGCCGACGTGATCAGGCTCGGGTCCTTGCTGAACAGGCGGGCCTCGCCCGCGTTGACGATCACCACGTCGGCCCGGCTGAACACCTTGGCGACGTGGTCGCGCTTGGTGTTGAGCCACAGGTTCATCGTGTCGCACGCGACGAGCTTCGGGGCGCGCACCTGCTCGAGCACGCTCAGTTGCAGCTCCGGGTCGATGTTGGCGAGGAACACGTACTCAGCGTCCCGGTACGACTCGGGCAGCACGGGCTGGAAGGCCTCGAACACGTTGAGCTGCGTCGAGAGCGTCTTTGCCTCGTTCATGTCGTATTCGTAGGTGCCGTGCCAGCGGAACGTCTCGCCATCGACGACCTGGAGGCCCTCGGTGTTGATGTCGCGGCTGCGCAGCAGCTCGATGTCCTTGTTGCGGAAATCCTTGCCGACCACGCCCACGACCGACACCGGGTGGAAGAAGCTCGCCGCATAGCTGAAGTGCGTGCACGAGCCGCCGAGCACGTCCTCGCGCTTGCCGAACGGCGTCTCGATCGTGTCGAGCGCAATCGAGCCAACAACAACGATACTCATCAGCGTCTCCTGGTGTCTCTGCGTTGGCAGCGCTATTATAGGGCGCATCGAGTCGAGGTCAACGCGCATGTGATAGAATTCCTCGTCAAGAACCGCCGTCCCCAATTCATGACGCCGTGGGTCGCGTACGGGGGTGTCACTGAATGATCCGGCCGGTCATCATCGCCCTGCTGCTTGCACTCATGTCTGTGCCCGGGACCGTCCATGCCGCTGCGGCTCGTCGAGCGCCACGGGGCCTTGGCCTCGCAACGCTTGACCCCAGGTCGGGCCGGGTCGTTCGCAGGGCTTCACCGCCGACCGCGAGCCTCTGCCTGAGCCACGACGGCAACACGTGCTACGCGATCGCTGACACCAAGCGGTCGGGCACCTCGTGGCACGTCGTGTCGTTCCGTCCGCCCGACGTCCGGCACTTCGAGAGCGTGACGGAGCGCGGGTCGAACGAGCTCGCCGTCGCCCCGTCGCCCGACGAGAAGCTGCTCCTCCTGCTCGTCGAGAAGCAGAATGCGTGCACGCTCGTCGTCTACGACCGCGCCAGCACGAAGAGGACCGAGCTGGTGGACGGTCTCGACCCAGAACGTTCGCAGTTCGCGTGGAGCCACGACGGGCGTTTCATCTACTACACGGCGCCTCTCGGTGACGGGACGGCGATGGGCCTGTTCTTCACGACGCTGACCGGGGAGGAGCACGGCCGTGTGCCAACCGGCGACGGTGCCGGCGAGCCGGCAGGCATCGACGAGTTCGACGTGTGCAGAACGCGCGCTCGCCTCGCCGCACGGGAGGCAGGCACGATCCGCATCTTCGACGACGGCACGGAAGCAATGACGATCGAGCCGGGCGGCGTGATCGAGGATATCCGGCTGTCGCCCGACGGCACGAAGCTGGCCTGGGGCGGGCGCCGCGTTGTCATCTACGATCTGACCGCCAAGAAAACGCTCGCCGTGTCCCAGCCGCCCGCGGATGAGGTCGTCACCGACCACCGGCCGGCATGGTCGCCCGACGGCACGCGCCTCGTCTTCGACCGCGTCTGGCGCTTCGGCAGCCACGACGGAGTCCCGATCCGTGCTGCGCTCGTCGTGCTGGATGCTGAAGGCGGACGCGCGACAGAGAACCCGAGGGAGGAGGACGACCTGCACGCCAACATCGTCTGGCCAAGGGACGGTGACCGCATCGTGTGTGAGCGGCGCTACCTGGACGGACCGCCGGCTGCAACGGTCGATGCGACTGCGCCACCGGCACTCGAACCGGCACCGGCCGGAGCGACTTGGCAACGCTGCAGCGGGCTCTATGGCGGGCGCGTCGACGCGTTCGAGATGTCACCGCACGACGGCCGCCTCATCTACGCCATTCAGCGCGGGCGTTTGTACGCGAGCGAGGACGCCGGCGAGCAGTGGCGTCTCGTCAGTCAAGGCCTCACCGACGTGGCCGCTCACCCCACAAAGCCGGGCGTGCTTTACGGGACCCGCGCCGACGATGGACAGGTGGTCCGCAGCCAGGACAACGGTGCGACGTGGGAGCCGTACGGGCCGCCCCAGAAGGGGCAGCATTTCCACTATCTGGCCGTCCATCCAACGAGCCCCAACGTCATCTACGGCCTCGCTCAGGACGGGCGGCTCTCAAGGCTCGATGAGGAGAACGCGGCCGAGCTCACCAAGTTCGATGGGTGCGAGCATTTCGCGCTTCTCCAAGTCGACCCCCGGAACCCCGACCTGATCGTCTACGTTGCGCAGAGCGCGTGCCACATGAGCACGGACGGGGGCAAAACATGGCGCACGATTGAGGACCTGCCTGAGAAGGAGCAGGTTGTCTTGCTGGTCAGCGACGCTCAGGATAACGAGCTCGTTCTGGCGATGACGCGTTCGGGCCGCGTCTACTTCACTGCCGACGGCGGCGAGACGTGGGACCTCTACGCCGACCCGTCGTCGGCCGAGCTCTGGACCGAGCCGATCCAGCGCCGGCTCACCAAGTCGTTCCCGATCGTCGGGCGCGAGGCGGTGCCATGGGCCGCCTGGTACGGCGCCATCCGGTGGGCGGCCGCAGATCCGAAGCAGCGCCGCCGCGTTTACCTGCCGGGCTGGACAAAAGGCGTGCACCGATCGGACGACGGGGGGGCAACCTGGCAGGCGGCCAGTAACGGGCTTGGCGCCATGTCCCTCGATGACATCGCCGTGTTGCCCGGTTTCTCCGGCCGAATCGTTGCCGTGTCGGCCCCTCTCTTCGTGCACACGACAGACGACGACGGCGAGACCTGGACGTCGTCCGGCCGCATCGGCCGCACCCTCGGGGCCGTGCTCGGCGCCCACCCGCGCGTGCCCGGGCTCGTGCTGATGGCGCAGCGCAGCGGCTACATCTACCGCTCCGAGGATTCCGGCACGACGTGGGAGCCCGTGCTCGACGGAATTGCCCCAAACGCGCCTCAGTTCGAAGTGTTCCTCCGATTCGGCCAGGACGACGCCGATCACATCACGGTGGCGTCGCGGTCCTGGGTCGTCGAATCGACCGATCGCGGGAAGAGCTGGCGGCTGATGGCCAGGTTCGAAGCGGCCGACAGCGCCGAGCTCCGCATCGGTCCGGTTGTCGCGACCGACGCGGCCGTCAGCCTCGGCATCGTGCGGCCCGCGCGCATTCTCCAGACGCGTGACCGCGGCAAGACGTGGCGCGCGCTCAAGGGGCCGCATGAGACAGGGTCGCTCGCTGCGCTTCTCGGCAGGCCGGACGACGATCGTGCCTTGTGTGTGCTCGCACGTGGGGCCCTGGGCGGGCGGTCTCATTGTCTGTGCGTGACCTCCGATCTCGGCAAGACGTGGGAGGCCCGCCCGCTGCCCGATGTGGGCTCGTTGCCGTGCACGCTTGCCCGACACCCGCTGAAGCTCGATACGCTGGCCGTCGCGTTCGGCAACGGCACCGTCCTCGTCACCCGCGACGAGGGCCGGACGTGGCGCGATACCGGCCGCGGCCTGCCGGGGGGCGAAGCCAAGTGCCTCGCCTTCGGCCCCACCGACAACCGCCTCTACGCATTCCTCGAGGGCGCCGGCCTCTACTGGATCGAGTTGCCGCCGGACGAAAGCGAGTAGCCCCGCCGAACTCGGTCATGCCGACGGGTTCACTACGTCAACCGAGCCGGCGAGCTCGAGCTCGTCGCGGAGCACGGTGATCGCCGCGTTGTAGACGGCGTCTTGCGCGGCCTCAGGGGATTCGGCACGCGCGGCTTCGTACGGCTGGCGCGTGGCGGTGCCGATGTTGATCTTGGCGATGCCGTGCTTGAACGCGTCGAGTAGGTATTCCTTGCGGATGCCGGTGCCGCCGTGGAGCACCAGCGGCATGTTCGTGGCCTCGCGGATGGCGTCGAGGCGCTCGATGCTCAGCCGCGCGGCGATCTTCTTCTCGGCCTTCTTAGCGGCGCTGATCGCGCCGTGGATGTTGCCGATGGCGACCGAAAGCCAGTCGGCGGCCGACTCGGCGACGAAGCGCTGTGCCTCGTCGGGATCGGTGAACCCCTTGCCCGATTCGAACAGCTCGTCGTACGGCGGCAGGGAGCCCGCCTCGTGGCCAAGCACGGCGCCCAGCTCGGCCTCGACCGGCACGCCGGCCGCGTGTGCCATATCCACCACTCTCCTGGTCGCGGCGATGTTGCCGTCGAGCGGCAGGCGCGAGCCATCGACCATGACCGACTGGTAGCCGAGATTGATCGCCTCGGCGATGATCGTGTCGTAGTTCACGGTGAACCCGTCCTCGTCGACGACGGGCACGTGGTCGAGGTGGAGGCGGGTGAACGCCTCGTCCTTGACGCGCTCATATTCCGCAAGCACCTCGCGCGGGCTGCCGGCCTCGAACTTGACCCATTCGAGCCGCGCCACGGCGATCAGACCGAAGCAGCGCGCATCGCGCAGCGCGCGCACCGTCGGCTCCATCATCGGCAGGTATGGGATGTTGAACGCGGGGATCACTGTCCCCGCCTTCCACGCGTTGCGCATCAAGTCGGCGGTACCAAGCATCATGTCTCCTCTGTGTGCTCTGGGCTGTTCGGTTATGCCCGCGGCTCGAGCGGTGGCGGGTTGTCCTCGTCGCGCCAGTGCTCTAGAATCTCCACCTCGTTCCCATCGGGGTCGGCAAAGAAGGCGCAGCGCAGGCCGGGCGAGACGTCGGAGCTGTCGTCGATCGGGCCGACCTCGACGCCGTCCTGCTTGAGCGCCTCGATGACGGGCTCGAGCGCGGGCACCTCGAAACACAGGTGCCTGAACCCGACCGTTGACGAGGACCCTCCTTCTTCACCGGCGGCTCGGTCAGCGGCCGCTCGGTCAGCGGCTTGAAAGAACTCGAGGCAGACCGAGCCGAGTCGCGTCATGACGAACTCGTTGGGCCGCCCGGCGTTGAACACGCGCGCGCGGCGGAATCCGAAGTGCTTCATATAGAAGCGCTCCATCGCCACGCGGTCGCGGCAGGTGAAGGCGATGTGCTGAACGGCTGTCATAGAGATGCTCTCCCCTGGGTGACAAGCTTGCCCGTCACTATACTCGGGCGCGGCCGTCGTGTCGAGGAAGCGTCTTGCGTCGCCTCGGTGCTTGGGGAGCTCGCGCAACCGAGAGCCTGGTCGCCGCGTCGCGGTGTATGGAGCCGCTACTCGACGAGCTGCACATGGCCGGCCGGCGTAAAACCGTCCTTCGCGATCTCCCACCAGGCCTGCCACTCGGCTTTCGTTTCGAGTTCTCGCCGACCGGAAAACGTGCGAAGCGCGGCGACACAGCAGGCGTCGAGGTTCCGTGTGGCCACCCCGTAGGGCCATGCGGTGTGCCGATGCGTCAGCGGCATCTCGCGCACGTGTCTACTGCTCCGGCGGCTTCCAGTCGGCGTCGGCGCCGGCCATCAGGTCATAGTAGGGCTTGCCATCGGCGTGGGTCACGCGAAAGGTGAAACCCCAGTTGCCCACGCTGTTGCATATCTTGATCAGGACGCGGTTGTTGCCCTTGCGCAGCGTGACCGGCACGTCGTGCTCGCCGGGCTGCGCGCTGCGGAGCACCTCCGCGCCATTGAGCCAGACGACGATCTGGTCGTCGCTGCCAATGCGGAAGAGCGCCTCACGCGCCAGGCTGCTGAGCACGGTGGTGACGTAGATCGCCTTCCAGTCGGCCTCGTCGAAGTGCCTGTGAAAGGAAACGCCGAAATCCTCATCGTACAGCTCGTCGGGCACGCGTTCCCAGCGCAGCCGGGTGCCGTCGGGCATCACGACGTCGCGTCTGATCTCGACCCGCTCCTCGGGCGGATACGCCGTCGCAAAAGCCGCGCCGTTGGTGTTGTCGAACGGGCCGGCCATGCGCCATGGCACGGGGCGCTCGACGTCGAACGCGCCCACGTACGGCTTGTCCTGGTGTTCGAGCACACAGACGACCTGGGCGCGGAGGCCCTGCCAGTCGAGCCGCACGAGCACCTCGAACGGGACGACGACCGTGCGGCCAGGCTCGAACTCGCAGGTCTCGGACGCCGTCCACGCCCTGATCTCATCGAGCTGCGGTAGGGACGACACCGCCAGCGTGCCGCCCAGTCGGCGCGTGCCGTACGTCGTCGCCACGAACTGGCCGGCGTACCGCTGCCAGCGGTCGCCCGGCTCGACCGGGTGCCGCTCGACGACGGTGCGGTGCTCGATCAGGTCATGCACCTCGGCCATGGTGTAGGTGGTCAGCACGCCGCGATCGGTCTCGATGCGGAACGCCGCCGGCACGAGGCCGCGCCGCGCCTCCCACGAGAAGCCGATGAGCGCCTCGATGCGACGGGTGCGTCCCGGCCCAAGCGTGAACGGGACCTGCCCGTCGAGGTCGGCCTGTCGCGCCGCGCCGCCGGCGCCGATGCCCGACGTGATCCGGCGGACCGTGACCGGCCCGTCGCTCTCGTTCGTAAATGCGATCGTGCTCGCGTTCGGCGACACCTTGTGCAGCGGCCCGGCCGCGGGTTTGATCCGCACGGCGACATCCGTCGGCGGGCCGAAGACGGCCGGCGCCAGCCCGCCCTCGCGCGCAACCACAATGCGCGTGAAGCGGTCAAGGCACACGGCGACCGGCGTGCCGAGCGGTGCGCCGCCGTGCTGCGTGAGCTCCCGCACCACGACGGGCTTGGTCCGGGACAGATCGAAAACGCGCACGCGCGCCGACGCCGCCTCGGCCACGACGAGACGCCCGTCGGGCGAGAAGGCGAGCGAGACCGGGTCGTCGAGCTGCTCGACCAGTTCCTGGACCTCGCCGTCGGCGCTGAAGATCGCAACGAGCCCGCGGCCGGGCTTTCCGCTGCCCGACGAGTAGGCGACGCCGATGCGATTCCCCGGCCCGATGGCAACGGCCGTCGGCTCGGCGCGTCGTGCGGACCGGGGCGTCTCCAGGTCGTCTGCAAACGTGCCGTCCGCGTTGTAGGTCACGACGCGCCGGTTGCCTGTGTCGGCGACAATGATGCGGCCGCGCCCGTCCACGGCGATACCGCGCGGCGCGTCGAGCGCGCGCGTGTCGCCAACCGGCACGCCATAACGTGCTGCGCGCTCGCCGCGCGGGCCGATCACGACGATGCCCGTGAGCTCAGCGCCTTCCTGCTCGGTCCAGCGCGCCCCGGCCACATAGAGCGTGCCGCCCGGACCGGGCGCCATCGCCGTGGCGCCGCGGATCCAGTCGCGCCAGGCGCCGCGATCCGAATCACCGAGCAGCGAGCTGTTGGGCCGCGTCGTCACAATCCGGCCTTCCTCGAGGAAGTAGTACGTGTCGTCGAGGCCGGCGAACATCTGGATCGCCCCGTCACCGACCGGCGGCGACGACGCCACGCGCACGCTCTCGCTCCGCCCGCGGGTGACCGCGCTCACCGCGTAGACCGAGTCGGGGTCCCACGCGCCGCCGAGCGAGAACTCCGTGCTGATGGTCCGCCCCACGTACTCCCACTGCCCGAGGCGCACGCGTCGGTAGATGCGGTAGTAGGCCGGCGTGTGCCGCTGGCGCCATACGCGCGGGTCCGTGACGGCCGCTCCGGGGTCGGTCGGCGGCTCCTTCGGCTGCGGCGCATCCCACGTGAGCACGTGCCCGCCGACCTCCGCCTGCCGGACGCGCACGTTGAGCGGCGCGTACACGTTCGCCCGCGACAGCATGAGCGGGATCGTGAAGCGCACCTCGCGCCGCCGGCCGTTCCAGGCGGCCAGGTTGAACTCGGTCACGTCGAGGATGACGTTGAAGCTCTCGTGCCCGATGCAGACCTTGAAGAGCGCAACCGTGTTGCCGAGCGACGGTGAGATCGTCCGGCTGCCGAACGGGTTGCCCTCGATCGTGAACTCGCCCTCGTCGTCGGTGACGCGCGCGACGTCCGGCTCGTTGTCGATCTGCACGTCGTTGCGACCGGTCCACTCGGCCCGCGGCCGCGGATCGCGCGCGCTCTGGTACACGAGCACGACGGCATTCGGGACGAGGTTGCCGTTGACGTCAACGACCCTGAACGTGCTCTCGACGGGCAGCGCGCTTAGGTACTCGCCGGCCGCGGCATCGCCGGCGCATGTCCGCGTGTTGAGCCGGCCGTTGAGCACGCAGGCCGAATGGGTCGAGTAGCCGCGCAAGAGGTCGCCGCCCATCATGACGCCGCGCGTGCACTCGTGCTCGACGCCCGAGAACCGATCGGTGTCGCGCCGGCCGAGGCTGTCGGCCACGTCGATATCCTCACCCCGGACGCGGATGGCGTCGAGATCAACCAGGCCGCGCGCGCGGCTCAGCTCGCGAACCAGCGGCCCATCCATATAGGTCGCCTGCTCGTAGTTGATTTGATAGGCGGCCTCGTCGGCCGTCGTGCCCGTCGGGAAGGCCCAGGCCACGTCGGCCGTCGTGTCGCTCGTCACCGCACCGCCGGCCGGCAACGAGCCGTCCTCGACGACCGTGACGCGGTCGAGGCGGGCGCGGTCGACGACGCCCTCGGGCGTGAGCAGCGTGACCGACCGCCGCATGCTGAAGTTCCAGACGGCGATCTGGCGCTGGGCCCAGTCCTCCCACGAGTTCGAGCCGATGTGAAGGTAGAACTGCTCGGCATTGTAGCGGTCGTAGCGCGTCTTCTCGACGGTAAACGCAACGCTGAAGGCGTTCGTTTTCTCCTCGAGCGTGTTGTTGGCTTCGCTGATCTCGTCAACCGTGTTCGCGCGGTCGAGGACGCACTTCACCGTGTGCGGGCCCGCCTGCCACGTCCACGTCTGCTCGAGCGCCGTCGTCGCGCCGGGCTCGATGCTCTTGACGGTGCCCTTGCCCGCCGGCTCGCCGTCGATGGACCACTCATACGCGAAGCGGCCCGTCGGCTTCGTGCCCACGTTCCTGATGTGGGCCGTGAACGTCACGACGTCGCCGGGCGCAGGGTTGCTCTTCTCGGCGTCGCAGTTGTAGCGCGGCGTGCGGCTGATGTATTGCAGGTCGATGTCCGCGTTGTCGGGCTTGGTAAGCAAACCGATCCCGGAGAAGTCCCTCGTCGCGAGCTTCTCCTTGTTCTCGGCCCACCAGGCAGCTTGCCGTTTGGGATCGTCGCCCGGGGGATCTGTCTGCCAGGGAACCCCCCAGTTGCGCAACGCGTGGATGGCCAGCGCGACGTCTTTGGCGATCAGCCGGTCCTCGTCACCCAGACGGGCGACCAGATGCTCGATGAGCAGCGGATCACCGGCAGAGCCGACGTGCGCGGCCGCACGGCCGCGGACCGTGCTGCTGTCGTCGTGCAGCGCGCCGATGAGCTCGAGGTAGCAGCCCTGCTTGTAGAGGTTGTCGACGCACGCGAGGCGGACGGCCTCGTCGGGGTCGTCGAGCCCGTCGCGCAGCGCGCGGGCGGCCCGCGCATCCCACGGCGCGCCGAGCACGTTGGCCCACGCGGCCTTGGCGGCGCCGCGCGCGTCGACGAACGACTGGATGATGTCCCCGACGGCGAAGAAGCGCTCCTGAAGCTCGTGGCCGGCGATCCAGCGCACGACGAGGTCGGTGTCGTACCTGACGTAGAAGGCCCCGGCTTCGTTGCGGCGCTTCGTGTCGCTCTTGAGGAACTCGATGATGACATCCTTGCGGCCGAGCGAGCCGAGCGCGCGGATCGCGAGCGCGCGCACGTTCCAGTGCTCGTCTTGAAGCGCAGCGACGATCTCGTCGGCCTTGCCCATGTCGTGGAGCGCGAGGACGGCGCGGTTGCGCATCCGCCAGGCGGGATCGTCGCGCAGCGCCCTGGCGGCACCCAGCGCCTGCTCGCCGCCGATCCGGCCAAGCGCGAAGAGCGCCATCATCCGCAGCTCCTCGTCGGCGGCGGTGTCCACGGCGACCTCGGCCAGATGGGCCGCCGCCTTGTCGCCACACAGGATGATCGTCTCGATGATCGGATCATTGGCCATCACCGGCACGAGCGAGCGCTCCTCGGGCGCATGCCGCTCCATATAGAGCTCAAGGCCCAATGCGGTCGCCTTGACCGGCGCCTCGCCGGCCAGCGTGAACTGGGCGGTCCCGAGCTCCTCCCACCGGCCATCGAGCTCATAGAGGCCGAGCAGCTCAGCCCGGACAGACGATTCCTGCGAGCATGCCGGTGCGGCCAGCCAGGCCAGAGATCCCGCGAGACACAGAAGGCACAGCGCGCGAAGGCGTGGGATCCACGGTTGCAGCATCAAGGCATCCTCCCTGGGATTCTCTCCGTACCCCGTTTGCACGCAGAAGCGCCGGGCGAGTTCCGCTGATGCTACAGGAAGGCACCAGGCCCAGCAAGCGCGTAGCGGCACAGCTTGGTTGAGGCATGATCGACGCCGACCTATAATACGGCCTGGCGGCGCTCAACGCGACACGAAGGTGGCCCGGGACCATGTTTGATCTGAACGCCCTGCGAAAGCTCGACTGGCTGCTGGTGGCCGCCATGCTGCTCGCCGTCGTCGCGGGGATCGTGGTGATCTCGAGCGCCGCGCACCGGCTCCGCGAGGAGCGCGACGTCGACTACGCGAAGAAGCAACTGATCTTCGCCGTGGCCGGTCTGCTTGTGTTCGTGTTCCTCAGTTGCTTCGACTACCACTGGTTCCGCAAAGCGTCGGTCTGGCTGTATCCGCTCGGACTGGTGACGCTTATGCTGGTGCTCATCAAGGGGACCGGCACGACGGGCGCCAAACGCTGGTTCGCGCTGCCGATGGGGCTGACGCTCCAGCCGTCCGAGTTCATGAAGCTCGCCTGCGTCTTCCTCGGCGCGTACCTGCTCGACCGCTTCCGCGACCGCCGCAACAACGTGTTCTACACGCTCGTGCCGCTCGGCCTGTTCCTGGTCCCGATGGTGCTGATCGTCAAGCAGCCCGATCTGGGAACTGCGCTGGCGATGCTCCCGACGCTCTTCGGGTTGCTGTTCGTCGCCGGCGCCCGGAAGCGGACGGTGCTCGCCGTGGCCCTCGTGGGCGCGTTGGCCGTGCCCGCGCTCTGGTTCAAGATGGAGCCGTACCAGAAGAAGCGCGTGCTCGAGTTCCTCACCGTCCCGCAGCGGCGCCTGGCCGTCCGGCTCATGACGGCGGGCGATCGCGACAAGCTCCGAGAGCGCCTCGCCCGGGACTCCGATCCGACCGGCCAGAGAAGCCTCGACGAGCTTGTCGAGAGCATCGGAGGGGGCTGGAATTCCGAGCAATCGAAGATCGCGGTCGGCTCCGGCGGCGTGTACGGCCTGGGCTGGCTCCAGGGCAAGCAAACCCAGTACCGGTTCCTGCCGGCGGCGCACACCGACTTCATCTTCCCTGTGCTGGGCGAGGAGTGGGGGTTCTTCGGCTGCCTCCTCGTGCTGGCCGTCTACTTCCTGCTGCTCGAGCGGGGCTTGCGCATCGCCTCGCAGGCCGTCGACACGTTCGGGCGGCTCGTCGCCTCGGGCATCGTCGTGCTGCTCGCCTCGCACATCCTGATCAACGTGGCGATGGCCATCGGCCTGCTGCCGATCACGGGCCTGCCGCTGCCGCTTCTGAGCTACGGCGGCTCGTCGCTGTTGATGACGATGGGCTCGGTTGGTATACTCCAGAGCGTCCACACGAGGCGCCACTACTTCAAGAGCGGCAAGTACTCGCTCGACCTCCGAGGCCGCTAGGAAGCGGCCAAAACGCCGCCGAGCGGCCCGTGGACAGACGACGACAGCGCGAACCCGTAGCCCGCGCAGCGGGCGACATCCTGTAGCCTCGGGCGTCAGCCCGTGGATCAGAGGGACGCAAAACACGCACAGCCCGCGCAGCGGGCGACATGTGAAGTGGCGGGGCAGCTTTCGGCGGGACAAGACCTTATGCCGCCCCCTGCGGGGGCTTCGTTGCCGTCTCGCTTGCGTTCCACAGGCTTACGCCTGTGGCTACATGATGTCGTCCCCTGCGGGGACTGCCGTTGTCCCGTTTCCTCGATTCACTGCGGCTCGCTACGCCGTGCCTGACCCGGCACGGCGCGCTTGCCCGGCGGAGAACCCCCGATGCGCCCGGAACAGCTTGCGGCCATGCTCGAAGCCGAGCTCCTGCCCCAGGTGCAGAAGCCGGGCCGCTACATCGGCGGCGAGCTGAACCGGGTCGCCAAGGACCACGCCGAGCTCGACGTCACCCTGGCCCTCGTGTTCCCCGACGTCTACGAGGTTGGGATGAGCCACGTCGGGCTCAAGATCCTCTACGAGCTCGTCAACCGCCTCGACTGGGCCTGCGCCGAGCGCGCCTACGCGCCCTGGCCGGACATGGAGGACCGGATGCGCGAGCGCGGCGTGCCGCTCTACTCGCTCGAGACGTTCACGCCGCTGGCCGACTTCGACGTCGTCGGCTTCTCGCTCCAGTACGAGCTGTGCGCCACCAACCTGCTCCGGATGCTCGACCTGGCCGGCATCCCGCGCACGGCCGACGAACGGCTCGAGCGCGGCGGGCCGCTCGTGATCGCCGGCGGGCCGTGCGCGTTCGCCTGCGAGCCGCTCGCGGCGTACCTCGACGCCGTCGTCGTGGGCGACGCTGAGGAAGCCATCGTGCGGCTGCTCGAAACGCTCCGCGAGGCGAAGCGCTCCGGGCAGGTGCTTGGCAGGCCCCAGGCCAGAGAAGCGCTCCTGCGGCAGCTCGCCACGAGCAGTGCGGGTGTCTATGTGCCTCAATTCTATCGTGTTACGTATGGCGCCGACGGTGGCGTCGCCGCCATCGAGCGCCGCTTCGACGACCTGCCGCTGCCGGTCGAGCGGGCCGTCGTCCGCGACCTCGACGCCGCGCCGTACCCGACTGCGCCGGTGGTGCCCCTGGTCAACGTCGTCCATGACCGCGCCGTCCTCGAGGTGATGCGCGGCTGCACCCGGGGCTGCCGGTTCTGTCAGGCCGGGATGATCTACCGGCCCGTGCGCGAGCGGCGGATGGAGACGCTGCTCGGCCAGGCGCGGAAGACGCTGCGGCAGACAGGCCTCGAGGAGATCTCGCTCTCGTCGCTCTCGACCGGCGACTACTCGCAGATCGGCGAGCTGGTCACCGCGCTGGCCGATGAGCTCGAGGCCAACGCCACGAGCATCACGCTCCCTTCTTTGCGGGTAGACACCTACTCAGTCGATCTCGCCGAGCAGGTGGCCCGGATCAAGCGGACTGGCATAACATTTGCTCCCGAGACCGGGCGCGAGCACCTGCGCGCGGTTATCAACAAGCCCTTGCGCGACAACGAGTTGCTCGAAGCAGCCACGGCCGCCTACAGCCGGGGTTGGCGCCTGATCAAGCTCTATTTCATGATCGGGCTGCCGACGGAGACCGACGACGACCTGGCGGCGATCGCCGAACTGATCGCCAAGGTTTCGGCCGCACGCAGGCAGCACGACGGGCGGCGTGGGGGCGTCAACGTGGCGGTCTCGTGCTTCGTGCCGAAGGCGCACACGCCGTTCCAGTGGCTCGGGTTCGGGCCGCTGGCGGAGCTGAGAGACAAGATCAGGTTCCTGCGCGGGCGGGTTCGTTCGAAGGCAGTCAAGCTGCGGTTTCATGATCCTGAAAGAAGCTATCTCGAAGCGGTCTTCTCGCGGGGCGACCGGCGGCTCGCGCCGGTCGTGGCCGAGGCGGTGCGTCTCGGCGCGCGGTTCGACGACTGGTCCGAGCACTTCCGCTTCGAGCTCTGGCAGCGCGCGTTCGACGCGGCGGGCATCGACCCGGACGCCTACGCGTACCGCGAGTTCCCGCTCGACGCCGTGCTGCCCTGGGAGCACCTCTCGCCGCGGGTGGACAAGGCGTTCCTGCTCGCCGAGCTGGAACGCGCCCGGCGCGGCGAGCTCACGCCCGACTGCCGCACGGACGGCTGCCGGCTCTGCGGCTCAATCTGCGACGTGTAAGACGCCGATGACGCACCACCAGGCAGAACGCATCACGGCCCGGGTCGAGTTCGCCAAGCGCGGCCGCCTGCGGTTCATCGGCCACCTCGACACGGCTCGCGCCATCATGCGCGCCGTGCGCGCGGCCGGGCTGCCGGCCCGCACCACGCAGGGGTGCAGCCCGCACCTCAACACCTCGTTCGGCCCGCCGCTGCCGCTCGGCCTGACGGGCGAGTCCGAGTTCTTCGACGTGCGCTTGACCGAGCCGGTCGACGTGGCCGCCGCTCGCGAGACGCTCCAGGCACACCTGCCCGACGGGCTCGAGATCCGCTCGGTCCAGCTCATCACGGGCAAGACCGAGTCCCTCGGCGCCTGGCTCGACCGGGCCGACTACACCGTCCACGTGCCGGCCGGGGTCATGATCGCGCCCGAAGCCGTCGAGCAGTTCCTTGCGAGCGACGAGGCCGTCGTCGTGCGCACGCGCGGCGACCGCGAGCGGGCGGTCAACGTGCGCCGCTACGTCGAGCGGCTCGAAGCGTTCGACGAGCCCGGCGGCACCCGGCTCGAGATGACGATCGTGATCACGCCCGAGGGGAGCGCGAGGGCCGCCGAGGTGCTCAGCCTTCTCGTCGGCGAGCAGGCAGCGCGGCAACCCGGCGTGCGCATTCAGCGCGACCGGGTGTATCATGCCCCCGACGACGCGACGGCCCGCTAGCGGAACCGGAAAGGAACAGGAATGTACCGCGAGTTCTACGGCCTGAGCGAGCGAGCGTTCAACCTGACGCCCGACACGAGCTTCCTCTACCCGAGCAAGGTGCACAAGGAGGTGCTCACCCACCTGCTCTACGGCATCAACGCGCGCCGCGGCTTCATCCTGGTCACCGGCGAGGTGGGCGCTGGCAAGACGACGCTGTGCCGCGTGCTGCTCGGCCAGCTCGACGAGAAAACGAAGGTCGCCTTCGTGCTCAACTCGTTCCTGACCGAGTTCGAGCTCTTGCGCGCGATCAACCACGACTTCGGGCTGGTAACCAAGGGCCGCACGAAGATGGACCTGCTCGACGAGCTGAACGACTACCTGCTCGAGCAGAACCGCCAGGGCAATAACGTGGTGATCATCATCGACGAGGCGCAGAACCTCTCGTTCGCCGTGCTCGAGCAGATCCGGATGCTGTCGAACCTCGAGACCGAGAAGGAGAAGCTGCTGCAGATCGTGCTCGTCGGCCAGCCCGAGCTCAAGGCGAAGCTCGCCTCGAAACGGCTCCGCCAGCTCAGCCAGCGCATCACCGTGCGCTATCACCTCACGCCGCTGAGCCGCGAGGACGTGCGCAACTACATCTACTACCGGCTCAAGGTGGCCGGGTCGCGCGGCGACATCGTTTTCACGCGCGGCGCGCTCGACGAGGTCTACTACCTCTCGGGCGGCGTGCCGCGGCTGGTCAACAGCCTGTGCGACCGCGCGCTCATGGTGGGCTACGTGCGCGGCATGCGCCGGATCACGCGTGCGATGGTCTGCCAGGCCGCTTCGGAAGCCACGGGCGGGCGCAGCCCGGTGTCGCGGCTCTCGACGTTCGTCTCGATGCGCTTCAGCGTGCCGCGCGTGGCGATGGCCGTGCTCGTAGCGATCCCGTTCGTGGTGGTCGCCGTGCTCGGCATGGTCTCGAGCTCGCTGCCGCGCATCGCGCACGCAACCAAGCGCGCCGAATCGGCCCGCCCGGCATGGCACGAGCCGGAAACGACCCTGTCGACGGCGTCGCGACGGACGATCGCGATCGCCGACGAGCCCGGCGAGGCCGACGCGCCGCCGCAGCCGGTCGAGCGCGAGGCGGCAAGCCGCTCGAGCATCGCCCGCCTGATCCGCGACGATGGCGCCGGCGCGACGCTCGGCGCGCCGCTCAGTACCGTGCGCTCGACCCGTCCGCTGCGCACCCAGTACGCCAAGCCCGACATCGAGTTCACACCGCCCGCAAAGAACTTCACGCCCGCGACGGTGGCGAGCGCCTCGTACACGAGCATCGTCGAGCCGGTGGTGCAACTGCTCATGCACTGGAAGGTCGACGCCGCGGCCACTGGGCGCATCCGCCGCGAGTGGCTCGGGCGCTCGGGAGTAAACCTGACCCAGATCGCCGACATCTGCCAGATGGGCGTCGTGCGCGTGCCGTGCTCGTTCGACGATCTGCTCGCCTACAACCTGCCCGCCGTCATCGAGATCGCCGACGATGAAGCCGGGGCGCGCTACATCACCCTGCTCGCCGTCCGGGGCGACACGGCCACCGTGCACCTCAAGGGCAAGCGAGTGGTCATCCCGCTCGATGCGGCGCGCGAGGTGTATGCGGGCACCGCGACGTTCTTCACGTCCGACGCGTTCGTCAACAAGGTCAGGCTCGACGACACGATCGGCTTGAGCCTCGACGTGCGCAAGCTGCAGGACTACCTCGGAAGACTCAACTACTTCGTCGGGAGCCCGACCGGCTGGTACACGCCGGACACGCAGGCGGCCGTGCTCCAGTTCCAGTCCGACTACACGATCAGGCCGACGGGCGCAGCCGACGCGCTCACCAAGCTGCGGCTCTACACGCTCGCGCCGCCGGAGGGCATCCCGCACCTGAGCAAGTGACCGCCGACGCCGGAGACGGCCTCGGCCCCGGAGAGCGCCGATGAGCTCGATCATGGACGAGTTGAGGAGGCTGCAGGGGAAGCGAACCCCTGGACGGCCGTCAAGCTCGCCCGATCCGTCAGGCGTGCCCGACGCGTCAGAACCGCTCGACGCGCAGCTCGCCGACGCACCCGGCGCTCCCGTCCTGACACACCGCGCCGCCGCCGGGCATCCCGGCGAACACACGAGGCTGTTGCTCGGCGGGCTGATCGCCGCTCTCGCCCTCGCCGCGGCGCTCAGCATCGCCGTGCTTGGTGGCTGGCCACGAGAAGAAAGCGCACCGGTCGCGATGGCGTCGCGCCAGGATGCGCCCCAGGAAACAACCGAGCCCGCCGACGTCGCCGACCCGGCGCCGGACGTTCACGCCGCGACCGAGCCACCGGGCCCGGACGTCGCGGCTGACAACGAGCCTGTCGCCGCCGACCAGCCTGTCGAGGTCGCCGAGGCTGTTGAGCCCAGCCAGGAGGCCGACGCGGCCAAGATGGACCTCGTGGTCGCGCGCCTACACGTCCTTGAAGCGATCGAGCCGCTCCACGAGCCGCCCGGCGGCGAATCACACGATGCCGAACCGGCGACGCCGCCCGACCAACAGCTCGCCGAGGTCGCAAGCCCCGGATCTGGCGACGCCCCGGCGGCGCCGGCCCCTGAGCCGGCCGCCGAGGCCAGCCCTGAGGCCGTCGAGCGGGCCGTTCCCGAGCCTGTTGAGGAACCGGTGCGCATCCTGACGAAGGCCGAGGACGAGGCGAACAAGACGGCGATCCGCTCGCTCAAGGTGTTCGGCGTGCTCGCAGACGACCGCGGCATCGGCGTCTACACCTCCGAGGGCCAACTGCGCAAGGGCGACCGGTTCAACGGAATGGCGATTACCGAGGTCACGTCGCGCTACGTGCTCTTCGAGTGTGGGAACAAGCGATACAGATGGATGCTCCCGCGTCGGCACGCGCGGGCCGATCGGGATGCATCATAGCCCGGCTGCCGGACGCGGCCACCGGACGCGGTCGTGCAGCCGGCCGAGCTTGGTGGTATAGTCGACACAGAGCATTCGCGCAGACGAGGAGTGCAACGCAATGGATGAGCGGTCAAACCGCCGCCTCTTGATTCTGATCGCCGGCCTGGTCGTCGTCGTGCTGGCGCTCGCGATTCTGACGCTCAGGCGCTTCGTGGGCGACATCAAGGAGCTGGTCCCCTGGCCGATCCCGCTGGCGATCTCGTTCAATGTCATCGTGCTCGTCGTGGCGGCCGTGATCACCGTCGGCCATCTCGAGCCGCGGCCCGTCGCCAAGTTCCTGGCGCTCGTGGTCGGCATCAAGGCGGTCGAGACGGTGCTCACCGCGGGCGGCTACGTGCTCACGGGGACTCAGGCGGCCTTCGGGCCCGCGCTCCTCGAGGCCGGGCTCGCGAGCTGGCTCGCCTCGGTGCTGCACGCGATCGGCGCGCTCGTGGTGTGCTGGCTTCTGCGCGAGATGCTCATGGGTCGGCGCCTGGCCCTCGAAGCGCCGCCCGACGCGATCATCCTGCCCCACCTCGAGGAGCCCGAAATGGACGCCGGCGAGCCCGAGCCTGAGGCGCACTTGTGGCTGGCGCCGCCTGAGCCCGGAGTCGACCCGCTCAAGCTGCCCGCAGCGTCCCAGCGCGAACAGGCCGAAGGCGAGGAAGAGCTCGACCGCGTCGTGGCCGGAGGCGGGCCCATCACCGCCGACCTCGAAGCGATGCCCCCGGAAACGGCGGCTGCGGAAGAGGCGGCCGAGCCGGCCGTCGCCGAGCAGGCGGACTTCGACCGCGCGGAGGCCGAGGCGCGACCAGTGCCGCCCGAGGAGGAGCTCGAGCCCGCCCCGGTTGAGCCCGAGACGGCCGAAGAAGCTCAACTCGAGCCGATTGAAGCCGCCGCGCCTGAGCAGACGGAGCCGTACGCCCAGGCGCCACCGGGCGAGGCCGGCGAGATCATACTCACCGTGAGCGAGATCCTCGGCTGCTTCAAGCCGGAGAACGTGGCGCTCGGCGCCGACGAGGTGCGCGAGCGCCGTGGCGGCGATAACACCATCCGAGTGCCGCTCGATATCGTCCTGCCGCAGGTCGACAACGGCGTGGTCGTCGTCGCGCCGGAGCTCATCTTCGTGCAGCTCCCGAGCGACACGTTCGCCCGGCCGCAGGAAGAAATCGTGAGCGGCTTGTGGCAGCACAAGGTCGAGCTGCCGCTGGCGCGCGTTGTGGCCCAGGTGCCGGCCGAAGCGCTCGCCAGGACGTACGAAGGCGTCCAAGCGACCGTCGACGAGTTCCCCAACCTGTTCGTCGATTCGCTCGCCGGCGAGATCCCGACGCCGCAGCAGCCCACCGGCGGCCCGGCGCCCGAGCCACCAGAAGAGGCTGCTCCCGAGCTCGTCGAAGAGGCGCCACCCGAGCCTGTCGAAGCGGAAGAACCTCCTGCCGAGCGGGTCGAAGTGGTTGGAGCCGCGGAGCCTATCCAAGAGGTCCCCACTGAGCCCGTCGAAGCGGCTGCTTCCGAGCCGGCCGAGGCAATGACTCCCGCGCTTGTCGAGGCGACCGCTCCCCAGCGTCCCGAAGGGCCGCCGCCAAGTGTGCTCAACGTCAATGCCGAGTACATCGTCGCGCAGTTCCCCGACAACGCGACGACGATGCCGATCGAGGATATCGAGTCGAAGCTCCGCCCGCGCGGCAAGCTGCAGGTGCCGTACGAAGAGGTGCTGCCGCAACTGGCCGAGGGCCGGGTGGCCATCGACGTCACGCCATTGCTCGAGCAGTTCCCGCCCGGGGCGATCGGCATGAGCTGGGCCGACCTGCGGGACAGCCTGCTGGACGGCAAGGTGCGGCTCCCGCTCGAGCAGCTCGTGAGCCAAATCCCCGCTGACGCACTCAGCGCCGGTGTCGGGCAGACCGAGCAAGAGACAACCGACGAGATCCCCGAACCGTTCCACGAAGAAGCCCCGGCCGGGCCCGAGCATGCGGAACCCGAGCCGGCCGAGGCAGCCGCGCGCGCCGAAGCGCAGCAGGCAGAGGCCGAAGGGCTCGGTGCTGGGCCTGCCGAAGGAGCAGGGGAAGTGCTCGAGATCCCCTGGCTCGACCTGCTGCCGCAGTTCCCGGCCGATGCGTTCTGCGTCAGCCGCGACCGGCTCCAGGGCCACCTTGAGGGCAAGACGGCCCGGATCGAGATGGACCTTGTCAGGCCACAGCTCGCCGAGGGGCGCGTCACGGCGCCGTGCGGCGTCCTGCTGGCCCAGTTCCCGGACGAGTACCTCGAGCTGTCGGTCGAGCAGATCGCCGAGCGGATGCCTGACGGGCGGTTCGAGATCCCGCTCGTGTCGGTCGTGCTGCAACTGCCGCCCGAGGAGCTCGCACTGCCCACGGATCAAGAGGCGCAGGAGTCGGTCGACGAGATCCCGACGATCTTCGCCGAAGCGGCCGAAGCCGAGGCAGCACAAGAGACCGAAGCGGAAGCGCTCTCCACAGAGCCGGAGGAAATGGTGGTCGGCGAGCCCGAGGAGCCCGACGCGGCGGCGTTCGAAGCGGCGTCCGAGGAGCTGGGCGACGAGCCCGTCGCCGAGGCGGCGGAGCCGGTACCTGGCGCCGAAACGCCGCCGAGCGACGAGGCGTCCCGCAGCGCCGGGACGGCCGAGAAGGCGGCGAGCGCTGAGGAGTTGAACGAAACCGACGTCGAGCAGCTCGAGACCCTTTTGGCCGAGAAGCGCCACGAACACGCCGGGGCCGATGATGAGAACGAGCTTGTCGACGACCTCTTCGCGCAGGAGCACGAAGAGGCGCCCGCGATCACGATACCGCTCCTCGAGCCGGAAGGGCCCGAGGACGTGCCCGGCTCGGCCGAGCTCGCCGAGGAGCCGGTCGCCGAGCTCTTCGAGGGCGAGGCCTCCGCGATCGTGGAGGAGGCGGATGCGGTGACAGATGAGGTCGGCCCAGTCGCCGATGAGGTCGGCGCGGTCGCCGATGAGGTCGGCCCAGTCGCCGATGAGGTCGGCGCGGTCGCCGATGAGGTCGGCCCAGTCGCCGATGAGGTCGGCGCGGTCGCCGATGAGGTCGGCGCGGTCGCCGATGAGGTCGGCGCGGTCGCCGATGAGGTCGGCGCGGTCGCCGATGAGGTCGGCCCAGTCGCCGATGAAATCAGCCAGGTCGCCGATGAGCCGACCTGGCTGGCGGACGAGGTCGATGAGGAAGAACCGATCACCGCATCAGGCGAAGAAACGGCGCTCGAGGCCGTCGATACCGGTCTCGAGGAGACGGTGGAAGCAGCCGGTGCCGAGCTTGTCGAGGCACCTACTCCCGAGCTCGTCGAAGAGGCCGCTGAGACATTCGGAGCGGTAAGCCCAGAGCCCGTGGAACGGGAGCCTGGGACAGTCGATCTGACGGCCGCCGCCCACGAGGATGAAACGTTCCGCGGCCTGCTGCACGGGTATGCCAAGTACCACGTCGAGCACGGCAATGCGTACCTGGAGCAGGGACGCGCCGTGTTCTCGTTCACGCCGGCCGAGACAAGCGCCGAGACGCTGGCGCTCGAGCTGCCGCCGCGACTCGACGCCCTCGCGCGTTTCGCCCGGCAGCTCGGGTGTGATCCGCTCGAACGGGCCGTGCTGATTGCCGACAAGGGCGCGATCGTCTGCGAGTGGCTCCCCGAAGAGACGCGGCGCAGCCTGCTGCTGGTCGCCACTGCCGACAAGCGCGCGGCCGGCATGATGCACATCGAGGCGCACCGCGACACCGAATCCCTGGGCAGGCTGTCTGCGCAGCTCTGCACCAAGCTGTCGGGCGCCGACCGGGCCGGACGCGAGCCCGGCCGCCTCGGCGCAACGGAAGGGTGCGAGATCGAGTGGCCCGACGGGCCGCCGTTCGACGAGATCGGCGGCCTGCTGTCGGCGTACCAGATCAGCACGGTCGCCCTGCTCCAGTTTGCCTCAGGTGGGCGGTGGATGCTTGCATCCTCGGTCGAACTCGACGAGCGTGCCATCACCGCGCAACACTGGTACGATCCGGGCGAGCTGATCGATCTGCCCGAGTCGCTGCGGCTCGGGCCGGTCGGCTCGGTGCTCGCGATCACCGGCGGCCACATCATCACGCTCAATGCGCCCGCGCCGGGCACCGAGCTCGGGCTGGTGTGCGTTTTCCCAAACGAGTTTCGCGAGGGACTGCTGCGAATGAAGGCCGACAAGGCCTCCGCGTTGTTGGCCGGCGCGTAGCGGCCGCCTCGCGACCGGCGTCCAGAAACGGCGTGCGCGTATGCAAGAGACGATTCCGGCAACGAAGACCCTGTACGCGAAAGCGCACTATAACCTGGCGCTCACCTACCACGAGCGCGGCGAGCTCAGCGAAGCCCGGGCCGAGTACGAGCGGGCGCTCGAGATCGAACCGCGCTACTGCGAGGCGCTCAACAACCTGGCCGTACTCCACAGCACGCTCGGCGACGTGCAGGCGGCCATCGAGCTGCTCAAGCGCGCCTGCACGAGCGACCCGACACGCGCCCAACCCCAGATCAATCTCGCGCGCCTGCACCTGGGCCGCGGCGATCTCACGTCGGCCGCGATGTGCCTGGGCGACGCCGACCAGCTCGCCCACGATCGCCCTGAACCCAAGTACTGGCTCGGCCGCGTGGCCAGCAGGCAGCGCCGACCGGGCGAGGCGGCCAGGCAGTTCCGAAGCGTGCTCGACGCCGAGCCCGACCACGTTGCCGCGCGCCTCATGCTCGCGCGCAGCGTGCTCGAGCAGGGCGACCTCAACGCGGCGCGCAGCGAGGTGCGCCACGTGCTCGCGCACGAGCCGGCCAACGCCCACGCACACAACCTGGCCGGCGTCATCGCCCACGCCGCCGGCATCGACGAGGAGGCGGCGGCGCAGTTCGAGTGCGCCATCGGGCTCGATCCCGACTACGCGCCCCCGCACAAGAACCTGGCGATCCTGCGCAGCAACCAACGCGACTTCGCCGCAGCGGCCGACGCGTACCGGCGCTATGCCCGGCTGGTGCGCGAGCCCGCCGAGCGGCACCGCATCGAGATGCTGGCGCAACGCATCGACCACTTCTATACTGGGCGCCTCAGGCATACAGCCGAGGGCGCCGCGCCCGAGGACCCCGACGAGGCGAGCGCCTGATCGAGCCCTGATGGAGGCAGCACAATGACGCGACCCGATGACGCCCCGCACGACGGCGACGCGCACGACACCGACCCGACGCAACAACCACCAGCGGCCCGAGCACCACGGCTCTCGCCGACGGGCAGCCGCCTGTCCGAGAAGGTGATCCTGACCAACCAGCGCCTGCTCGAAATCCAGCGCGAAGAGGAGGAAGCACTCCTCGAGCTGCTGCGCGAAAACGAAGCGCTCACCCGCGACACGGTGCTGACCGAGATGGAAATCCGCCGGCAGAAGCGGCTGCGCGAGCAGTTCGATGGCGATCGCGCCGACTACGAGCGCGAGCTCAGGCGGCTCAGCGCCGAACGCGACAAGCTCACGAGCGCCAGGCGCGACAACGAGCAGGAGCTCCAGCGGCTGCGCGAAGGGCTCGCCGCGCTCAAGAGCGAGGTCGCCAGCGCGATGCGCCAGAAGGAAGAGCTGCTGCGCGCGCACGGCGAGATTCAGAACGAGATCGACCGCCTGCACGAGCAAAACGAGCGGCTGGGCGAGGACCTCGACCGCCTGCGCGACCTCAAGGCCGACTACCTCAAGAGCATCGCCAAGTACAAGGACTCCCACTCCGACGAGATGGGCGGCGACCTGCCAATCTGAGCGGCGCGAGGCCCCACCCGTGCGCTCTCGCAGCGGCGTAACGCCCACTTCGCCGCGCCCCGCTCCCCCCGTGCGCGCAGGCTCCTGACACGCCATCACCGCCCCGTGCGCAGGGGCGGTGCCGGTCCCCCCCTTTTCTCCTCAATTGCCCCTTCTCAATTCCGATAACCCTCTAGGAGCCCCGTGTGCCCCCACAGGAGGCGGGGGCTCCGAAGGGGCGCCTGCACGCAGGCGCCGTCGAGCAGGCCCGAGCTCGCCGCTCCGAGGTGAACCAACACCGCGGCAGCCCTGAGCTGAGGAGACGCGAGAAGAGATCATGCTGTCGGCGTTTTCACCCGACGAAATCGACCAGCTCCAACGCGCAGCGCAGATGTTCGAGATGATCCTCGACACCGGCGCGCCGTCCGACGAGGCCTACGAAACCCTCAAGGACGTCTACACGAAGCTGCAGTTGCCGGACCAGTACCGCCGCGTGACCGCCCGGTTCGCCGACTACCTGCTGGCGCGCGACGAGCGCGAGCGCGGCATCGCACAGCTCGTCGAGCTCGCCGAGCGGCATCCCGACGAGCCTGAGTGGCGCGAACGGCTCGCCGAGCTCGGCGCGCCGCCGGCGGCCGATGACGCACCATCAGCCAAGACGACCGAGCCGACGGCCGACTCGGCAACAACGGACAGCGACGCCGACGGCTCGTCGGACACCGACGGCTCGTCGGACACCGACGGCTCGTCGGACATCGACGAGGCGTCCGACATTGACCGCGCCATCGGCGAGGCCGAGACGATCCTGAGCGAGCTCGATCAACCCGGAGCCGAGGCGGAGGCCGACGCCGATAAGGCGTCGGGCGACGAGCCGGACGCCCACGAGCCGGCCGCCACGCTCGGCAAGGGCGCCGCGGCCACAGGCGAACGACCGCGGGCCGAACGCGTCATCCCGGCCGCGGCCGCCCACATGGGCGGCGACATCGAGCGCGAGTTCCACCGGTCGCTCCGCCTTGGCGAGATGATGGTCGAGCGCGGCGTGATCACGCGCGAGAACCTCGAGACGGCCCTCGAGCAGCAGCGCGAGTACGACAAGCAGATCGGGCAGATCCTCATCAACCTCGGCTACGCCACCGAGGCCGACGTGCTCAACTGCCTCACGCTCCAGGCCGGCGTGCCCTACTTGCCGCTGGCCCTCTACGAGGTTCAGCCGGAGCTTGCGGCGCTCTTGCCCGAGGCGTTCGCCCGCAAATACCGCCTCGTGCCCGTCGACGCGATCGCCCACACCGTGCTGATCACGATCGCCGCGCCGCTCAGCGCCGAGGCCAAGACCGAGCTCGAGTCGCTGCTCGGCGAGCGCAAGGCCAACTACTACATCAGCGAGCAGAGCGAGATCGAAAAGAAGCTCGACGAGTTGTACCCGCACGCGGAGGCACCGTCGCGCGGAGGCGGGGAGGGCTAAGCCATGGTCGCAGGATCACTCAAAGACCGGCTGCTCCAGATCCTCATCGACGGCAATCTCGTCACCGAGGAGCAGCTCCAGCACGCGCTCTCGATCCAGAAGGAACAAGGCGGCCGCCTCAGCGAGATCCTGGCCGAGCAAGGCTACATCGGCGAGTCGGAGCTCATGGTCACCCTGAGCGAGCACCTGGGCATCCCGCCGATCAACCTGTCGAAGATCAAGATCCCCGACACCGTCACCGGGCTGATCAGCAAGCAGCTCGCCCGCTTCTACCAGGTCGTGCCGGTCTCACGCGTCGGCAACACGCTGACGGTGGCCATGGCCGACCCGCTCAACGTCTTCGCGCTCGACGACCTGCGGCTCATGACCGGCATGGACGTGCAGCCGGTCATCAGCAACCCGCGCGACGTGGCCGACAAGCTCCAGGAAACCTATACGCCGACGGCCGGCCTCGATTCGCTGCTCTCGGACCAGGCCGGCGAGCAGCAGGTCGAGATCGCCAAGAACAGCGACGAGGAGATCGACGTCGACGCGCTGCTCGAGGCCACCGGCGACACCTCGATCATCAAGATCGTCAACGTCATCCTGGTCCAGGCGATCCAGGAGGGCGCCAGCGACGTCCACATCGAGCCGTTCGAGAAAGAGACGAGGGTGCGCTACCGCATCGACGGCGTGCTCTACGAGCGCACCGCCCCGCCCAAACACATGCACCCGGCGCTGGTCTCGCGCATCAAGATCATGGCCGACCTCGACATCGCCGAGCGGCGCCTGCCCCAGGACGGGCGCTTCCGCATCAAGCTGATGGGGCGTGACGTCGACTTCCGCGTCTCGGTGCTGCCGGTGGCGTTCGGCGAGAAGGTCGTCATGCGCATCCTTGACAAGAGCGCGCTGACGCTTGATATCGCGCAGCTCGGCTTCAACGACGAGGCGCTCGCCCGGTTCCGCCACGCGATCAAGGCCCCGTATGGGATGGTCTTGGTCACAGGCCCGACCGGCAGCGGCAAGACGACCACGCTCTATTCGGCCCTGAGCGAGATCAACCGGCCCGACGTGAACATCATCACCGTCGAGGACCCGATCGAATACCAGCTCCACGGCATCAACCAGGTGCAAACCAACCCCGAGATCACCCTCACGTTCGCCGCGGGCCTGCGCTCGATCCTGCGCCAGGACCCCGATATCGTGATGGTGGGCGAGATCCGCGACCACGAAACGGCCGACATCGGCGTGAAAGCGGCGCTCACCGGCCACCTGGTGTTCTCGACGCTGCACACCAACGACGCCGCGGGCGCCATGACGCGCCTGGTCGACATGGGCGTCGAGCCGTTCCTGATCTCCTCGTCGGTGCTGCTGGTGCAGGCGCAACGCCTCGTGCGCCGCATCTGCAAGCACTGCAAGCACGAGGTCGAGATCGAACCCGACGTGCTGCGCCGCGCGCAGGTGCAGTGGCCCGAGGGCGAGGCGCCGCCCACGTTCTGGGCCGGCAAGGGGTGCTCGAAGTGCAGCGACTCGGGCTACGCCGGACGCTGCTCGGTCATCGAGGTGCTGCGCGTCACCGAAAACGTGCGCAACCTCGTGATCAAACAAGCGAACGCCTCGAGCATCAAGGAGGCGGCCATGGCCGACGGGATGTCGACGATGCGCATGGACGCCATCGACAAGGCACGGCAGGGAATCACCACGCTTGAAGAGGTGCTCAGGGTCACCGCGCCCGACGACCAACCGGTCGCCGCCGAGCTCTAACGGCCGGCCGGCGGCGGCGCGGACCGCACCCAGACAAGGAGAGCATACAGATGGCTACCTTCCGATACGTGGCAAAAGACCAGAGCGGCAAAACGGTCACCGGCCAGACCCAGGGCGAGAGCGAGCTGAGCATCGTCCAGCAACTGCGCAAGCAGGGGTTGACGATCCTGTCGGTCGACGTCGACGAGTCGACCGCCGGCCTCCCGCGCCGCCGGCGCCGGCGGGTCAAGTCGAACGACCTGGTGGTGTTCAGCCGCCAGCTTGCCACGATGGTCGATGCCGGCCTGCCGCTGATCCAGTCGCTCGATGCGCTCCACGACCAGACCGACAACCCCGGCTTCAAGGCGGTCATCGGCGACCTGATCAACGCGATCGAGCAGGGCGCCAGCTTCAGCGACGCGCTCGGCCAGCACTCGAAGGTGTTCTCGGGGCTGTTCGTCAACATGGTGCGCGCCGGCGAGACGAGCGGCACCCTCGCCGAGATCCTTGACCGCATCGCCGGCTACCTCGAGGCGAGCGCCGCGTTGCAGCGTAAGGTCAAGGCCGCCGTGATTTACCCGGCGGTGGTCTCGGCGATGGCGGTGGCGATCACCATCCTGCTGATGGTCAAGGTCATCCCCGTCTTCGAGAAGATCTACGAGAGCTTCGACTCGGCGCTGCCGGGGCCGACGATGGTGCTGCTGGCGATCAGCAAGTTCATGCGCAAGTGGATGTTGCCGACCGTCGGGGCGCTCGTGATCGGCCTGGTCGCGCTCAGGATGTGGGTCAACACCGAAATGGGCCGCTTCAAGTTGGACCAGTTCAAGTTCCGGCTCCCCGTGTTCGGCGAGCTGATTAAGAAGATCTGCGTCTCGCGCTTCACGCGCACGCTCGGCGTGCTCGTCCGCAGCGGCGTGCCGATCCTGAGCGCGCTCGACATCGTCGGCAAGACGGCCGGCAACAAGCTGGTCGAGGCCGCCGTCAACGAGGCGATCGAGGAGATCAAGCGCGGCGAGAACATCGCCGAGCCGCTGGCAGCAAGCCATGTCTTCCCGCCGATGGTGACGCGCATGATCAGCGTCGGCGAGTGCTCGGGCAAACTCGAGGTGATGCTCGAGAAGATCTCGGACTTCTACGACGACCAGGTCAACGCAACCGTCGCGGGGCTCACCTCGCTCATCGAGCCGCTGCTGATCGCGTTCCTCGGCATCGTCATCGGCGGGATCGTCATCTGCATGTTCATGCCGCTGTTCAAACTCTCGACGCTCGTAACCAAGTAGCGGAGCCACGATGCCGACACAGCCGCAGCACGACATCCTCGACACCGAGCGCGCGGCGGTCCGGGCGCTCGCGGTGTCGCGCTTGTTGCTGGCCACGCTGTTCTTCGGCGCCAGCGTGCTGATCCGCGGCGAGTACTCGCTGTTCTACCTCGTTGTTGGGCTGTTCTTCCTGGCGACCGCCGTGGTGCTCGTGCACGTGCAACGCCCGTCGCTCACCAGGATGATCTCGACGGGTCAGATCGGGGCCGACCTGATCATCATCACCGTGCTGTCTGCGTATGCCGAGTATGGCGGCGGCCTGTTCGTGTTCCTCTACCTGGTGCCGATCATCTCGGCGAGTCTGCTGTACCGGCGGACCGGCGCGCTCATGGTGGCGGGGCTGTCGGGCGCAGCCTACGCCGCCGTGGTCGTGGCCAGCTACATCGGGCTGCCGCCCGAGGAGCGGCCCTACAGCACGGCCCAGTGCGCCTATTCGGGCGGGATGACGTTCGTGGTGTTTGTCGCCATCGGCATCCTCGTGCGCCAGCTCGTCGAGAATCTGCACCGCCACGGCCGCGAGCTGAGCCGCCTGCGCTCGCTGCACCATGCGATCCTCGACAATATGAACAGCGGCCTGGTCACCACGGACGCATCGAACCGCATCATCTACGCCAATCCGGCGGCCGAGGCGATCCTGGGCCGCCCTGGCTCGGCGATCGTGGCGCGCCACATCGGCACCTTCTTCACCCTGCGCGGCCGCGAGGGCCAGCTCGTGCCGTTCGACCCCCCGCCCGAACGTGTGTCTCGCTCTCGGCGCGAGGAGGCCGAGCTGCTCGGCCTGACCGAGACCGGCGCGCAGGTCGCCATCGGCTACAACCTGTCGCTCATCCCGGCCGAGGACGCCGCCCTCGACAAAGCCGGCAGGCGCCACGCCGGCAAGGTGATGCTGTTCCAGAACCTGACCGAGGTCAAACAGCTCGAGCAGCGCGCCCGCCAGGCCGACCGCCTCCGGGCCGTCGGCGAAATGGCCGCCAGCATCGCGCACGAGATCCGCAACCCGCTCGCATCGATCGCCGGCTCGATCGAGCTGTTGACCGACTCGCCCGGACTCGACGAGCGCGGTCAACGGCTGCTCGGCATCATCATGAACGAGTCGGACCGGCTCAACCACATCATCGAGGAGTTCCTCGCCTACGCCCGTGAGCGAACCCCGGAGCTGGCGCCGCACAACGCGCGCGCCGTCGTCGAGGAAGTCGTCTCGCTCTTCGAGAACACCGACGCCGGCTCCGGGGGCACGACGATCGAGCTGCACGCGCCCGACGAGCCCGTGTATGTGCGCGCCGACCACGACCAGCTCAAGCAGGTCTTCTTCAACCTGCTGCGAAACGCTACCGAGGCGATGCCCCACGGTGGTAGCATTGACATCGAGATCGAGCCCGGCGCGCCCGGCACCAACGATGCGTGCGTGCGCGTGCGCGATACCGGCATGGGGATTCCGCCCGACGCAATCGACCATATCTTCGAGCCGTTCTTCAGCACGAAGCGCCGCGGGCTCGGCATCGGGCTGGCGCTGACGGAGAAGATCGTGCGGGCCCATCGGGGCACGATCAGCGTCGAGAGTAAACCGAACCAAGGCACGACCTTCACCGTCACGCTGCCGCAGCCGGACGCGATCGCAGCGGCCCAGCGCGAGGCACCGACACGAGGCGACTGATGAGCACGATCCTGGTAGTGGACGACGAACAGAGCATGCTCGAAGTGCTCTCCGAGATGCTCTCGCGCGAGGGCTACACAGTCGAAACGACCGCCGACGCCCAGGAGGCCACCGGGCTCGTGCAGGACGGCAAGATCGACCTCGTCATCAGCGACCTCAAGATGGAGCCCACCGACGGGCTCGAGCTGCTCCGGCGCCTCAAGCGGGTCGACCCCGAGATCGTCGTGATTGTCATGACCGCCTACGCCTCGTACGAAACCGCCGTCGAGGCGATGCGCGAGGGCGCGCTCGAGTACGTCATGAAGCCGTTCAAGAAGGACGAGATCCTGCTCAAGGTCAAGCTCGGCCTCCAACAGCGCGCGATCCTCGACGAGAACCGGATGCTCAAGCGCGAGATCGCCGGCCGCTACCAGTACGAGAACATCATCGGCACCAGCAAGCCGATGCAGGCCATCTACCGGCTCATCGAGAAGGTGGCGCCGACCGACTCGACCGTGCTCATCACCGGCGAGAGCGGCACCGGCAAGGAGCTCGTCGCCCGGGCGCTGCACTACAACAGCCCGCGGCGCGAGCGGCCGTTCTGCGCGGTCAACTGCGGCGCGCTGCCCGAGACGCTGCTCGAATCCGAGCTGTTCGGCCACGTCAGGGGCGCGTTTACCGGCGCGCACGCCGACAAGGACGGGCTGTTCGAATCGGCCAACAAGGGCACGATCCTGCTCGACGAGATCGGGACGATGAGCCCGGCGATGCAGATGAAGCTGTTGCGCGTGCTCCAGGAGCGGGAGGTCAAGCGCGTCGGCTCGAACGAGGTGAAGCACATCGACGTACGCGTGCTCGCCGCCACGAACGAGAACCTGGCCGAGTGCGTCAAGAAGGGCCAGTTCCGCGAGGACCTCTACTACCGCCTCAGCGTGATCCCGCTCGACGTCGCGCCGCTGCGCGAACGACGCGAGGACGTGCCGCTGCTCGTGCGCTACTTCCTCGAGAAGCGCTACGACCGGTTCGGCGTCGAGGTGAGCATCGACGACGAGGCGATGTACCTGCTCGAGAACTACGACTGGCCGGGCAACGTGCGCGAGCTCGAGAACGTCATCGAGCGCGCCGCCACGCTCAGCGAGACCACCCGCATCACGCTCATCGACCTGCCGGAACGCCTACTCGAGGGCCACGACCTGAGCCTCGTGCACGACCGGACGCTCAAGTCGATCACGCGCGACACCCAGCGCCGCCACATCGCCCGCATGCTGCGCGAGACCGAGGGCGACAAGAAGCAGGCCGCCAAGCTGCTCGAGATCAGCGTCCCATCCCTCTACCGCAAGATCGACGAACTCCACCTCAAAGACGCGTGAGACGACCCATTCATGGTGCACTACAACGTGGGGCTTCGGTACGAACTCGGCAGCCCTGCAGGCCGCGCCTCATCAGAATGGGCCGCAGGAAAGGTTTTTGCGAAATCTGAAAAAGCTTTTGCGGAATACTTGTGGTCCTAAGCGGCTGCACGCGAGACGGAACCAGGGTTTTGTCTCAAGGTTTTTGTCTAAAGTGCCGTTACAGTTCGTACCCCGCGTTACTCTGATGCAAGCTTCCACTTACTTCCCCGCTTCTGGCCGATGAGTTGAACCCTCTTGCGGCGGCGCAGCGACTGAAGGAGAGAATGGATCTGACCGCGCGAGAGGTGAGGGAGGACCTGCAGCAGATCGCCCATGCTCGCGGTACCATGTTCGCGAAGATGCCTCAGGATGAGCTCCTTGTTCGTCTCCCGATCGAGCCCCTTGTCTCGCGTGTAGGTGCCCTTCTCGCCGGCAAGCGCGTAGAGCCGCTTTGAGAGGATATAGCGTGTTCCTCTACCCCGGCCAATGCGCTCGATGGCCCCGAGATCCAAGAGCCGCGGCGCCCGCTGCTTCAGACGATCTGGCAGCTCTTCTCCCTCGCGCAGGCGGTCGAGCAGAAGCAAGTCTTCCGTGGAGAACGTCTTGAGCTTTTCCTGTCCCACGCGCTCGAGGAAGCGCAGGAACTCGGGGTGTCGCACCTGACCGCACAGTGTCAGTGAGACTCGGTAGTCGTCGGTCCCTCCGAAATCGGGGCGGTCTTTCCCTTCCTTGATGGATTGCTCGAACATCCGTCTTACGCCCTGCCCCGACCGCTCCACCCCCGGTGCGCACCTCTGGAGGACCTCCGCAATGCAACGGTTGCGCGGCCTATGGCTGTACAGGATGTTGTCGGTCGTGATGCCCTCAGGGAACCCGCCAGGGCTGACAACCTCAAGACGGTATGGGTACTGGCGAATTAGAATCGGATCCTGTCTCCGATAGTCTCGGTGGGTCACAGCATTGAGAATCGCCTCACGCACAACGGCCTCGTTGAACCCCCGGATGTCCCAGACAAAGAAGCCCTCCTGGTAGTGCTCGGTTGGATTCCGCCTGTCGATGAGTTTCCAGAGCTGATTCTGCACGAGGAGGAATCCCTCCCTGAACTCGATACGCTGCTCGTGTTGTGTCGACGCGTCGCTCGATCGGTACTCGAAGATAATCTCGGCCTGCGGGAGATGCTTGCCCAGAGCCCCCGTGGTCCCCAGCAGCACCAGTGCAGCGTGCGTGACAGCACCGTCTCGCACCAGTTCAGCCTGAGATAGCAGCTGCTCGTCTAACACGCGAAGCAGATCGTCATTACCCGACTTGCGGTGCCACGTCCTGCGGAGTTCCTGGATCGCTCTTCCATCGAGATCAGAAAGGTTGGCAGCAGCACAGACACCGGCGGAGTAGTCCTTCTCTGCCTCGGCAAAGATACGCTTGAGGTGATCGTGTGTCATGCACACAAGCTCATCGCCACAGCGCATTAAGTGTTTCCCCTTCCAGTCGAGAGGGCGGCCTGCCGGACGTGACGGTACTTCAAAGGCCACGACGCGTTTGCCTTCCATGGAGAGCTCGTGCAACTCGATGCGCATTCCGGTCTCGTGCAGAAGCCACTGCTTGATGCTTGTCGTATCCAGGAAGGCTTGAGTTCCCACAACCCGTCGAGGAAGCTTGGGCGAGATACCCAGCACGACGTGGCCGCCGCCTTCGTTTGCCAACGCGATGCAGTAACCACCAAGCTTGCCTCTGTCGTACTGCTTCTCCGCCGTCTTGAACTCGAGATGCTCGCTTTCGTCCAGGCCCGTGGTCGCGATGCCGTGAGCGCCCTGAGTCAGACACGCTCACGGTCCCCACCCTCCGCGTCAACTTCTCTACGCCCACGCGCCGACCGGAGCGCGCCCGTCAGCCTCGGGCCGAGCAGCAGGATGGCCGGCACGCCCAGCAGCGCCATCACCACGTAGCGCAACGTACAGAACAACCCGACGAGCGCGGCGACCGCGTGCGGTGCAATCAGCGCGATGAGTACACCGTCGCGCGTGCCGATCCCCGCGAGCGTAATCGGCAGCAGGCCGACGAATATGGCGATCGGCACGCACAGAAAAACGGCCGCCGCAGGGCCAGGCTCCGGCCCGGCGACCGCGCGGTAGAACACGTAGATCTGCCCGATGTGAAGCACCCACAGGAGTACGGACAAAAGCAGCGACCCGGCCCACGCCGCGCGCCGGTGGCGTACCGCGAAGGCGGCGTTGAGCCCGCGTGCGAGCGTCGCCAGCGCCTTGCGCCTCGGCAGCCCGCGGATCGGCCGCACCCAGTGAAGCAGCCCGACGAGCACAACGACGCCCACGCACGTGGCCACCCAGAACGCCAGCACCCACGCCTCGGGCTTCGGCGCGAACAGGCCGGCCACCACAAGCACGACGGCCAGCCCAACAATGTCCATCAGCTTATCCAGCACGGCAAGACCCAAGCCGCCGGCAAGGCCATGTTGGCGCTTGTCGCTCAGCATCAAGCCCTTCGATATGTCGCCCAGCTTGCTCGGCAGGATCACGTTGAGCGACGAACCCGCCAGGACCATGCCGCACGCCTCGCCGAACCGAAGCGGCCGCGCCGTGCCGCCGATGAGCTGCCACCGCCAGGTCATGACGACAACCTGCGGCACGAAGCACGCGAGCGCGAGCGCGAACAGCAACGGATCGGCCGTCTTCATGTTCTGCACAAGCTCGCCCCAGCCGATCCGCCAGTAGAGCACGACTAGGATGGCGATGCCGAGAAGGAACGGAACCACGCGCTTGGCGATTCGGATGAGTGAGCCCGCGCTCATGCGCCAAGCTCGCGCGTGATGGTGACGGCGCCGCGCTCGCGCAGCTCGGGCAGACACGCGCTGAGGTCGTCCCACGCGATGAGCGTGCCGTCCTGCGCCGCCATGGAGGTGGCAACGTAGATCGACGTGGCGTCCGTGGACCGATAGAGCGCCTCGAGCCGTGGCGCCCCGCCGCGAGCCATGACAGTGTCCGTGACGCTCGGCGTCCCGGCGGACCAGTCGAACTCGCGCCGCAGCGCCAGCGGCGCCGTGCGCCTGCCCGTGATAAGCATCCGTTGAAGCAGGCGCCGGATCGCGTTCGGCCAGAAGCGGCCAAGCGTCGTCGTCACCGCCCGAAACGCCATCTGCCTCAGCGGCGAGGCGAGCTTCCTGCTCGACCACGTGAACGGCACAGTGACGGCGGCGCGCCCGCGCTCGACGTCCACGCCGATTTCGACACCGGCGTCCTGGCTGCCGCCTGGATGGATCATGTGGGTCACGAGCCGGTTCGTGCCCCCGGCCGCTCTGGCGACCAGGCCCGTATCGCTCGCGACGAGCTTGCCCGACCGCCACGCCTTGAAGACACCGCCCTTGTTGAGCGCCACGACGAGGTGCCACTCGCCCCGGTCCACCACGAGCAGACCAGCGCTCGCGTGGTGGCGCACGCCGGGCCGCATCGGCGGCGGCTCGTCGGGAAGCGGCCGGTCGCCGGCGCCGAGGGCCGTGTCGGCGGCCTGGACCTGATCGAACGCCGAATGGACAAAGATGCGGTCGTCGTCGTTGACGGCGGCGTGGCCGTGCGCGGCGCCCCAGAGCCAGCCGTCGGCGATCTCGCGCGCCGCGGGCAGGCGCTTGGCCAGGAGCTCGAAGCCGTGCGGCATGTAGTTGAACGTGTTGCGGCTGCCATACTCGCCGGCATACGAGCCGTCCGGATGGACGAAGTCGCGCGCGAACTCGACGGCGCGGCCGAGCGGCTCGTCGAGGAAATCCCAGCCGGCCGCGGCGCGCAGCTTGGCCAACAAGTCGATCGTCATCGTCAGATAGCCGGGGTCGCAGCCCTCGTATTCCTGGAACCAGCCCTCGGCCCTCTGCCACGACAGCGCCAGCTCGGCGCGCCGTCGTGCTGCCCGGGCCAACTCATCGAGCCCGGCGAGGCGGCTCACGCTGTACATGGCGAGCGCGGCGAGCGCCTGGTGATTGGCCAGGTGGCCGGTCTCTTGGTAGTCGCGCACGAAGCGGGCGCGCCGCACGAGGTGCTCGATGAGGCGCGGCTGCGTGCAGCCGAGCACCCGGCAGCTCTCGGCGCACGCGTAGAGCGCGAAGCAGGTCGCCCCGAGCGCGCGCTCGTAGGGGTAGTAGTCGTCGCACGAGCCGTCGCCGTGGGCGGCCCGGGCGGCAAAGGCCACCGCCGCGAGCGCCAGTTCACGCAGCCGCGGCTCACGATGCCAGCGGTTGCCGGGCAGCTCGAGTGCGTGCGCGAGCGCCAGCGGCAGGCCGAACTCCTGATTCATGCCGCAGGGGAAATCGGCGGTCCGGTAGTGCCAGTACTCGCGGTCGAAGCAGCCATACGTTGGGCTCAGCGGATCGCGATCGACCAGCGCGAGCAGACGGGGCACCCACCGCAGCCCCAGCCACGCGTAGAGCTCGGCGGCGCTACGAGGCGTCGTCGGCTTCATGGTAGACGCGCCGCCAGTAGTCGAGCTCGCGGTCGTTGGTCTGGCGCTGGCGCACGACGAGCTCGGTGACCATGCCGATCGAGAGCGTCACGACGCCGGCGACGAACAGCATGATGTCGACCTGCTGCAAGCTGCCGGTCCAGAAAAAATGGAACACCCCGAGGCCGACGCTCGCCGCCATCAGCACGAGGGCCAGGGGGCCGAAGAACCGCAGCGGCTGGAAGAACATGACCATCCGCAGCACGGTGCCGATGTAGCTGGCCGTGTCCTTGACCGGATGGAACTTCGACCGGCCGATCCGCTTCTTGTAGGCGGTCGGCACGTACTTGACCATGTAGCCGTTGCACAGAAACGCAAGCGTCATCGTCGTGACGCAGCTAAACCCCTTCGGCAGCACCCACAAGTACTCGAGCATCACGTCGCGCCGGAACGCCTTGAGCCCCGTATTGAGGTCGGGGATCCGGGTGCGCGTCAGGTAGCAGGCGAGCTTGCGGATCAGCCACTTGGCCGGCGCGCGCAGCCATCGAATCGTCCCCTCCTCGCTCGTGCGCGCGCCGTTGACCTGGTCATAGGCGGGCATGTAGTCGAGCAGCTTCGGGATGTCGGCCGCCGTGTACGAGCCGTCGCCGTCGAGCATCACGACGATCTCGCCGCGCGCGGTCAGCAGGCCCGTCTTGCGCGACGAGCCCGAGCCGCCGTTGACGGCCCGCTCGACGACGCGCACGCCCTTGGCGCGGGCCATCTCGACCGTGCGGTCCGTCGAGCAGTCGTCGACGACCAGGATCTCGTAGCGGTAGCCCGCGCCCTCCATCGCCGCGCGCACCTCGTCGATGACGCGGCCGATCGCCTCGGCCTCGTTGTAGGCGGGGATCACGATCGAGACGAGCAGGTGCTTGATGCTGGGCCGGACGTCGGGGGACTTCTCTTCCATAGTGCCGAAGTCTACAGGGACGGTTCCTGAAGTCAAGCCGTTCGCCCAGACACCTTCGTGCCGGGCGAAATCCCGGGCCAACCCAGATTCCTGTTGCGCGATTCCCGCCGGACGTGGTATCGCCGCGCCGGGCACGGGGCCCGCCACGTCGCCGGGTCCTGCGAGCGGCATGAAGGTCCGGTGAAGGCCACATCAAGGGGGTAGGTTTGGAACGGGTCTCGTCCCATCGGGGGTGGCGGACTGCCCGTCGCACGGTCACCGTCCTGCTGCTCCTGTACTTGTTTCTCGTCGGCATCCGGCTGTTGGGCGCGGGCCTCAACCTGTTCGGCCAAGGCTTCGCCGACCAGCTCATCGCCACGACCAGCAGTCCCGTCGTCGGCCTTTTCGTCGGCATTCTCATCACGAGCATCGTCCAGAGCTCATCGGTCACCACCTCGCTCGTGGTCGGCGCCGTCGGCCAGGG
>Ga0307430_1000357_pt1 | contig 41223 bp, 47 predicted proteins | sample SalMarWE160130MG_FD_202159 | JGI IMG/M metagenome (GOLD analysis project Ga0307430, IMG submission 202159) | Salt marsh sediment microbial communities from the Plum Island Ecosystem LTER, Massachusetts, United States - WE1603-130 | ecosystem: Environmental > Aquatic > Marine > Intertidal zone >...
ATGCGCCTGTAGCTCAGCTGGATAGAGCGCAGCCCTGCGGAGGCTGAGGTCGCGGGTTCAAATCCCGCCAGGCGTGCCATGGGCGGTTAGCTCAGTGGTGAGAGCGCCTGTCTTACACACAGGAGGTCAGAGGTTCAAGTCCTCTACCGCCCACCATAGGCAATAATATTACATTCCAACTAATAGTCCGGAAAAATTCTCTCATAAATCTCCTGAAACCCCTTGACAAAACAAGGACTTAGTGTATAATAATATCTAGATATATCTAGATATTATTTATGCTATATTAATTAATACAGTGAAAAGGAGGATTTAATGTTTAGGGATAGGATATTTGACGAAGAACGATTTTTCCGAGGTTCACGGCGCTGGGCATCCTTTCATAAGGGTGACCTCAAATATATAATATTAGACCTGTTGAAGGATAAGCCAAGGCACGGTTACGACATCATCCGGGAACTTGAGGAACAGTCCTACGGATTTTATAAGCCGAGCCCCGGAGTTATCTACCCTACTCTCCAGATGCTGGAAGAAATGGGATATGCCAGTTCCAATGAGCAGGAAGGCAAGAAGATTTACTCGATTACGGAAGAAGGCCTTAAATTTCTGGAGAATCAAAGTAATATCGCCGACGGCGTGAGAAAGCAGATGAAACATAAGTGGAGTTTTAAGAATATTGGCAAGATGGTCATGGTAATGAAGGAGTACCATGCACTCGAGCATTTACTCAGTAACGGCTTTCGCAGCCTGGATGCCGATAAAGCAGAGCAGATTCGCCAGATTCTTTCCCAGGCTTATCAAGCAATCGAGTCTGTGATACAAGAATAAAAATAAAGGAGGTCTAAAATGGGTTACTTCAGAATATTGGCGGCAATACCGGGTTTCTTCTTGAGTTCGTTCTTCCTCATGCTTCTCTGGGATGTCATCGCCGCGCGGCTTGGTATCAGTGTGGATATTAACTATGTCTCAGCCATGCTGATAAACATCACAATGTGGATAGCGATAGCTCCCCTGGCCGCAGCCTCAGCCAAAAAGAAATTTTTTGGTTAGAAATGAGTCATAGTGAACAGCTACCATATGACGAAATAATAGTTGCCTATGATGATGATAGTCAAAGTTACTATTGTATCTGGCGACCTTTGACCAGTGTCGGCCTGGGAAAGACAGAGGCGGAAGCCCTGGAAGACCTGCGAGCGGCAGCACATTTTGGTATTGAAACAATGGTCGACTTGAAACTAAAAAAAGTTGAAAAGAACTCCTACCAAAGGAGGGGAATGTGATGGGTAGAATAGCATAAGAAGAAGCCATCTTGGGCCTGGATAATTTCTACTTTCTACGCTTCAGGAAGCGGTAGAGGCCTAAAAAGACATTCATTCTAGGTACCCTTTTCATATAGTCTACATAAGCATCCCCGAACTTCTCGATTAGACGTTGGTCTTCCTCTCGACAACCCATGTAGACAACTGCCGTGCCTATTGCCCCGAGCACTCCGAATAGCCAGTGGGGATACCATAAAAAAGTGGTGAGGAAGATTGCGTAGACTCCACCTGTGTATTGCGGGTGCCTGACAATGGCGTATATGCCAGTATCCACTAGTTGGGTGGTATGGACAAATGATTTACCTTTGGCAACACTACCCCTTCTCGGGAACATGACTATAGGAGCCATGACCAGTACCATGCCGAATGCCCATACCACCCAACCGATGATAAATAATACGAGGTATGACTCTACCTTTATGATGCCTGTCAGGACTAGGGGATTGGCTGGAAAACAGACAATACACAGGATAGTTATAAGCGTACTCCAGAGGATATTCCCCCGATTCTTAAATGATAGATTTTTACTCATTCCTGTGTCTCCTTCCAATGTTTTTCCGGTTTTTAATTACCAGTATCAGACTTTATACTCACGTTGTGAATAGGATGCAACAATCATGGCAATCAAGCGCTCTCGGACATCTGGGCAGGCTGCAAATAGCTCACCATTGGTAGAGATATTACCATATTTAGCATTTGAATTATCTTGTCCTGTAAGGTGGTATTCCTGTGAGCCGGCGACCAGGTATCTATTGACAATAAAACCACCACAGAATACACTCAGTCTCCAACATATATGTTAACCTCAAAAACGTCGTAACAAAATAGGTAAATCATGTCAGCTATACCAGTCTTTGAAATAGGCATCTGGAATGCCTGGATTTTCATGCTTATCAATTTTTTGCCTATGCCCATCATTATGAGAGTCCATAAAGGTGTGCTGGAAGACTCAATGAGGTCATATGACGAGGCTCATAAGACAGTAAACCGTATTTCGTGGATACTCTGGATTCTTGCCTTCGTATATTCTGTCTTCCTGCCGCTGCGCCTGGGCACGACATGGTCTTACGTGGGTCTTCCCATTGCCCTCGTCGGCCTGGTCGTCTTCGTCATGGTTATAGTGTCTTTTGTTACTACCCAGATTGGTGAGAAACCGATAACCACGGGACCATACCGCTACTCAAGACATCCCATGTACATCAGCCAGTTAGTAATGTTCATTGGAGTGGGTATAGCTGCGGCTTCGTGGCTTTTCCTGCTGCTAGCCATTGTATACACGGGTCTTGGCTTCATATATGCAGGCTCGGAAGAACGCATCTGCCTTGAGAAATACGGTGATGCCTACCGGGAGTACATGGAGAGAACGCCAAGATGGATAGGATTGCCGAAATCCTAACTACAAAATAAAGGAGGTGCTAACAATGAAAGAAATGTGGACGGGACCCGAATTCACCAAGCGCAATCGCGGTCGCATGGGAATCATGGGCAGTATTGCGACCTGGCTCGGCGTCGCATTCGCTATAGTCGGAATTATTGGTGAGGCAAGAATTATTAGCGGGGCAAGTAATACTCTTCTCGGGCTTTATCCGAGCTCCTGGTATTCACTGGCAATCGCCAGCTTGATATTCAGCCTGGGTTGCTGGCTTGGCTGGGCAGTCGGCATTTATTTGCACGCCAGGGAAACGGAAAAGGAAACTAAAGAGCAAAGCTAACCTGATTTCACAGTCGTAGATTGTCTTATGTAGTCTTGCTCAGGACTGGTATGGTGTATGCCCCTGGGCATTGGTGCTACCTACGCCTTGGACTACACGGCAGGCAGTAACACTTAAATTATGGTTACCCCTTTTTCCCTGCAAGCTGCTTCTTAAACACCGCCAACCATTGCATCTGAGTTGCTTTCTCAGTCCCTGATAGTCTCTTCAAACAAACCAGTTCCCAGCCTTCCTCTCCAAGAGAATTTAAATACCCCGGTTTTACTAACTCTCTAAAGTCGTATTTTTCTACATGATAATGCCACTGGCTCATTTAATTATACCTCCTACTTATACAACCTAAGCATACTGTATCGCCCAAGCATAGTCAATGGCCTGGAAAGCTCTGTCTTGCTGTGATTGACACCCACTACTGCGAAGGGAAGAATCAATCTCACTTCCCAATTCATCTAGTAGCTTCTTGAATTCTGAGCATTGGTGCTACCGGCGCTCAGCTATCTGAAGTTACTCTTCTAGAGAAAGTCCAGCCAGGCTTAAAGTTCTATGTTGCTAGGAATCACCAACCAGTAAAAGGTCTTGATGGTGAGTTGGAGAAATATATATAATATGCCTACAAAGCGTGCTGTGGGTTATTAACTGCGACCTCCTTATAGGGGGGGATTGTTTTAGGCAACGATAACTTTGGAGGTGTTTAAGATGAGCAACGGGAAAGAAGTGAAGGTAAGTATTCGGCGAATGGAACATAGCGACATTCATGAAGTTCTGGCTCTTGACAGGATAATTAGAGGCTCGGGGCTCGATGTTATCCGTTACGAAGACCTGACTTCTGCTAACCCCGGGACACCGCCTGACTCGAGTTTTGTAGCTGAGATTGATGGTAAAATTGTTGGCTTTTCGATCAACCGTTCGACTTATCTAATGGTACCGCTCACTGAAGTGTGCATTATTCATGCTATTCTTATTCATCCTGACTATCAGGGGCGTGGCATTGGCCGCAAATTAATTCAGGCACTCCTGTATTATTGCCAAACCGAAGGTATTGGCACGGTTCGTGCCCTCATTCCAGAGGATAACAAAAACCTGCAAGCCATCTTCGAACGGCAAGGTTTCCAGCGTAGCAATATTGTTAATTTTGATAAGACCATCGAGACTTAAGTAAAAGGTCTCCCGACACCTGAACAACGCCTCGTTAGTTCTTGAATAGGGTGTGTTTTATTTCTTTTTGCCTCTTGATAACAGCTTAGATACCATTGTTTCTGGTATTAGTGCCGCGTGACAGTAACGTTGTAGATATATTCAGTATCAATGACAACTCTGAGGTATAAAGAACAACAAACTTCCTTCCTAAACCCGGAGCTTCACTGCACTATTACAAAGGCTGTAATTAGTAAGCTATTAATAGTTTAGTATCTGCGCCGTTTACCTCCTCCGCCAAACCCACCACCTCCGCCATACCCACCACCTCCGCCATAGGGTCTCCTGCCACCTTCATTGCGAGGGCGTGCCTCACTAACACTGAGAGTTCGCTCTCCCAATGATGTTCCATTAAGCCCGTTGATTGCAGCCTGGGCCTCAGATTTGGTTGACATCTCAACAAAGCCGAAACCTCTAGATTCACCGGTGTACCTATCCTTAATAATGTTTACCGATGTGACTTGCCCGAAAGCCTCAAATTCCTTGCGCAGTTCATCCTCGGTAACCTCACGAGATAAATTGCCTACATAAATATTCACAATATTAACCCCCTTTCAATTTTAATAGCATTACCCTTCGTGCAGCCGAAATTTTTAGAACATGCTGAATTGTTTTAGTTCTAAACCTTCGGGGGCTGAGTTTTGTTCCAGCCCCCTTTGAATCCGGCTACGTTAAATTATTGCTGACTGCTCAGTTTCATCTTGTTGTAGCACTCACTACAATATACTGGCCTGCCCTCTCTCGGCTCAAAGGGCACTTCGCAGTCTTTTCCGCACTCAACACATACTGCCGGATACATTTGGCGGTTAGATCTGTAACCTCTGAAGCTATTGTACTGGGCTCTCTTTGCTTCACGGCAAGCAGGGCAACGCTTGGGCTCATTGGTATATCCCTTACTAGCATGGAACTCTTGCTCCTCAGCGGTAAAGGTGAATTCAGCACCACAGTCAGAACATTGTAGCGTTTTGTCTGTAAAACCCATTGGATGACCTCCTTTCTTCTAATACTTGGCTCGAGTTTCGGTCATCCAACGTTCGAAAATGAGCTCGGAAGAGCTTTCCTAGAGACGCGGTAACCTACGCTTATAACCACTAATTCAAGTATAATAAAGGGCTTTTAAAATTGCAAGTATTGGGAGCCGCTGTCTGAAAAATTTTATCTTGAAGACCACTAATTATAGACTGCCGCGATGAAGAGCAGGGAATATATCGAGGCCCTGTCGGAAAAATTGTGGCAAATCGCACCTTTTCCCAGCGAATATTGACTTAAGAACATCCGGTGGTAATATGTAAATGAGGATTTGCATGGGCAAGGGAATAGAAATTTGACAAAGGAGAAGGAGGTGCAAAATGCCATCAGCATGTGGTATAGCTTGCGAAATCTGTGTACTTCACGAGAAAGAGATATGCCCGGGATGCGCTCCCGGGAACGATCCGAAGGCGCCAGTGTTTATGGAGACGCTGAAGGGATGGGGGATGTCCTGCCCTGTGCTTGAGTGCGCCATAAAGAATAAGGTTGACTATTGCTTTAGATGTGAAAAATTTCCCTGCGACGTTCATTATCAGGGGTTCCCCTACGCTAAGGAACTTTTGGATACGTGGAAAAAATTCTCGGGGAAGTAAGCTGGCTTGGCTATAATCGCTTCAGTGTTCCTCGGTCGAGCAGTGATGTAGTTGCCCAACAGGTCAGTAGTTTATCCGCCGGAATCCGGTAACTTTACTGTGGATTCAGGTTTATCTTCTATACTCTTCATTTCCTTACCGCAGCACACAAGTGTACCACCACCAACTTCTATTACTTCCACCTTGTTACCACAGATTTTGCACTGAAACACCTCTCCGTAATGTTCTACAGCCATGCTACACCCCCTATTCTTTACCGGATTTTCCCGTCCATTGATAGCATTATTTCCAAATGACGGATGCTCCGTTGCTTGACCGCCTGCTAGTTTTCACTGATGACAGTCGGGGCATTCCCGAAATATACCTTCGTGTGGGGCCAGGGTATTTCTATACCCTCCTTATCAAATGTATTTTTCAGGCGAAGCCGTAGCTCACCCATAATAGCCCACTGCTTCGCTGGCTTGGTATCTCCCAGGATTTTAATGTCTATGCCCGAATCGCCCAGGTTATCCACTCTTAGGACCGAGGGGGTTGTGATAAAATCATCTTTCCACTGCGGCTCTTCCGCCATCTCCTGGCAAACTTTGTTGATAATATCGATAACATGTTTCAGGTTCTCGCCATAGCCTACCGACACATTAAGATTGACTCTGGAAAATTGCTTGGTCATATTGGTGGACAATTCCACCTTGCCATTGGGGACTGAATGTACATTAGCATCCAGGTCTCTAAGTACAGTGCGTCGCAAAGTGATGTCCTCGACAACGCCAGCGATTCCCGCAATAGATACCACATCGCCGATTCCATACTGGTCTTCCAAGAGAATAAAGAAGCCTGAGATGAAGTCCCTTATCAGGTTCTGGGCAGCGAAAGCGATAGCTAAACCTCCAATACCAATAGCGGCAATCAGCGAGGTGATATTCACACCGAATTCAGGCAATATCGTGATTACTGCAACAATCAAGATAAGTATTCCGGCGATTTTGACAAGTATGGAAGATAATGTAGCTATCCGCTGCCGGATTTCCGTTTCTTCTTCGCCAGCCATCCGGTGAGATACCATTCTTTTTATAATAGAACGTATTATCGGACGGCAAATAAAGTAGACTCCGACGGCAATAGCTATAATGACAATGACTCTGATACCTGAAGTCATGAACCAAGCCATAATAACCTCCTCCTAATAAGTAATTACAGATAGATTATAACATGACATTTCAATTCGAGTGCTAAACCAATATCTGGAATGTATGGTTGTGGTTATCCACTGCTGAGAAGTAGTAACAGGACTGAGCCTGTCTCTCGACATAGGTATTGCTGAGGAAGAAATACAAGTTATAATTCCTGTATACCGCAGGTGTTAGTTCGGGCAAGAAATGGTAGCGACCGATCCGGTAAGGGCTATATGCTTAGCGTTACTTTCTCAGGATGGCCAGTATACCAACCACAATAAGGCCGATACCCACGATCCATCGTAGCAAATCGGGGAAACCCAGAACCAATATTCCGACGACAATCGCTACTATCCCCACCGTTAAACCACTTACTTTAAACATGATAATCCCGTATCTTGCTTGTTAAATTTGAAGCTACAGCCTCCATCATAGTTAGTGAGGCCTCAGAAAGTCAATAGCCTGTAGTGAATAAAAAACTGGGAGGGGTTCGGGAAAGATAAAGTTTACCCGGTGAGTTTCTCCACCAATTAAATAACAAAACCATTGTCTTGACCCGCAGCAATGCTATATCTATAATGTCATGATAAAAATCGATAGGAGGCTCTATGATTAAATCCAGATTGTGTGACCTGATTGGAATCAAGTATCCCATTATACAGGCGGGAATGGGCCCCTTCAGCAACAATAATCTTTGTGTTGCTACAGCCAACGCAGGCGTCCTCGGGCTGCTTTCCACAAGCGGTGTTTTTGACAAAGATGCTCAGCCATGGATTTACGACGACTTCGTGAGAACCGGAGAAGCTGACCCTGACGACGATATGGCTACGGTACTGGAAAAGGTGCTGAAACGGACTTACAGACTGGTTAAAGATAAGGGCGGTATTTTCGGACCCAATGTGATGGTTTCAAAGGAAATTCTCCCGGCTGCGCAAACCATGATTGATACGGCTATCAGGGTACGCGAGGAGAACCCTGATATGAAGAAGCATCTAAAGGTGATGTATACATCCGCTGGCGACCCTCTTGGCTGGGAAGATAAAATAAAGGGAGCAGGATTTACCTGGATTCACATTGTTCCATCTGTTAGGGCAGCTATACGCAGTAAAAAAGCTGGCGTCGACGTAATAGTAGCCTCCGGCCACGAAGGTGGTTTCCATACATCGTGGGAACCTGTTCACTCAATGGTTTTGCTTCCAGCCGTTATTGAGGCGGTACAAGACGACAACACCCTGGTTGTCGGTGCCGGTGGGTTCTGCGATGGCAAGACGATAGCGGCCGCTCTGCTAATGGGTGCGGATGGTGTGCTGATGGGGACGCGCTTTCTGGCAACGCAGGAAAGTGATTTTCATCCGATGTGGAAACAGGAAGTTGTGGACGCAGGCGACAGAGCAACCCTTGTGGCGCGCGGCTTTGTGGGACCTGCCCGGTGGCTGAAAACACCTCGCAGCCAGGAACACGCTAAACATACCCTCCAGAAATCGCCCGGCGTTTTTCTGGGAATTCCAGAGGATTACTCCACGGCTGATGAGGTGACTAAGTTTGAAATTGAGTCCATGAAAGCCACCTTCGAAGGGAATAAGGAGAAAGCGATGATGGCTGCCGGCGAGGCGGCCCAGCGAATTAAAGACATGCCCAGAGTTAACGATTTAGTGCAGGGAATCATGAGGGAAACAGAAATTGTCCTCAGGGAAGCCCCGAAAAAAATTCTGGCGTAAGTCTAGATATGAAACTCGACTATGTCGCCGTCTTGAAGTACATGTCCCTTGCTGACCCTCTGCCCGTCATACTTTCCTGAGCCCCAGACGACAGCATACTTCAAATTTTGATAGAAGTCCTTGTGGAGGCTCTCGGCAGCTTCTCCCAGTGTGCTGCTCTTCTCCAGTATCATAGGGTCACTCAGGTCGGCCTTGCTGCCGGGGGTCTTGGTATAAACCCGGATGATATTCAGGGCCTGGTAAACTGCTCTTTTGAACTCCTCCAGGCCGCCGCCTTCCCTGGCTGAAATGGAAACCAGGGGAAACAGCCTCGCGTATTGTGAACGCAAGCGCTCCCAGTTCTCGTTGGAACCTGCCAGCTCATTCTTGTTCCCCACGATTAACATTCTCCTGGGATAACTTCCCGGGGTTACCTGTGTACCATCATCTGTCAAGGGCTCTATTCTTGCGTCTCTCAGCCCTTGCAGAGCTGCCTCTACCTGGTTTATTGGCTCCCGGGATAAATCTATTACAATGGCAATCAGGTCGGCGTTTCTCAGGGTATTTGCCAGCAGTACTCTCACTTCTTTGCGCCCGATGGGCGGCGTATCCACCAGTTGTATCTGGATATCCTCGAACTTCATCATCCCCGGAACAGGGGTTTTAGTGGTGAAGGGATATTCGGCTATCTCCGGGATAGCTTCGGTTAGTGTCGCTAATAGCTGTGATTTCCCGGCATTGGCTGGCCCGACCAGCATTACCTGTCCGGCGCCCTCTTTGCTGATATAGAAGCCTGCTCTCCTGGCTGTGGCGTACTTTTTTTCTGCCTCCTGGGAAAACTTCGCAATCTTCTGCCTTAGCGCGGCATGAAGCTTATCGGTGCCTTTATGATGGGGCATAGTGGCAAGCATGGCTTCCAGAGCCGCAATTTTTTCCTCTGGCTCCCTGGCTGCCCTGTATTTCTTCTCAGCCTCGAAATACTGTGGCGGTAGATTCGCTGGCATATAACTAATTTTAACATTACGCCCTTTCTACCAAAACATCTAGGGCTCTTTGCTTTACACAAAAAGAGGCTGGTTAGCTGTGATTTATACCGCTAAGTAACTTCTAGGTTTTGGTGGTGAAAAGTTCGTTAGCAAAAATGTTAGCAAATTGAGGATGTAAGAAAAGTATTGTGTTAGACCCTTTGGAAAAGCGGCTTCCATTTATCACCCTCATGAATCAATATAGAGGGTGTATTATTTGGTACAGAATCACAAAAAACTACGAGGGAACCAACGTCGTGAAAGCCGAAAGGGTATCTAGAACCTGTACGTAAACAATAGTTCCTTAATATCTCTTGTTCCTCGCGATTAAAGTTAGTGTTTTCTTCAGAGAAAAGCTTCTCATTCTCTTGAAGTAAATCTGCCGGGAATATATTAAAATCTATTTCCTTTTCTACTTCTTTGCAGACATAATTAATTGCAGATGCATATCCGGCAGTCACACACAGTAATATCTTGCTTGCTGGGGGTGCAATTGAAACAATATCAAGGATTGAAGCTGTTGCCTGAGTACCTGAACCAATGAAATCATCGAGAAAAACTAGAGTACCCTTAAAGCTACTATGTAACGCTGTGACTTCAGTCGCATTTTTAAACATATTTGCATACTTTGCAGAGTGCATTCCATTTGAATGACGAAATCGGTAAAGCATCGATGCTCCGCTTTTACCTGCAGATCCCAGTCCCATGAAAATGACGTCCTCTAGTTTATCTCCACACTCTTGCTTTACTATGTTAAATAGGGATTTACATGATTTATGAATTTGAGAAATATCATAAAATCGCAATTGTTGAAGGACTTTTAATGCTGTTGATTGATGAGGTTCGTCAAATTGCTTTAACCAGGATATTATCTTTCCTTTAGTGATATTTTTATAGGTAAGAACACTAGAGCGTTCTTCTATATCACTATCATGTTCATCAATGTAACTTGGCATGTGTTGTCTCTTAGGACTTCATCGATGCAAGTTTTTCTTCGATTACTCTATTTAATTCTAGTAGTATTGATTTCATCTCCACGTTTAAATTAGTGGGGAATTCTTCAAACGACGATAAGTGCTGTATCAATAATTGGCATGACCTCTTGATAGACTGAGCTTCTCGGAAGACGTCTACCTCGATAATAAATTCACTTAAATCGGCTTTCTTCTCTCGGAGAAAACTTAACAATGTAGCCAGGACAAACTTTCGAGTCAAGCCTTTGTCAATATTCCTTATAGAGGTTGCTATTCTTCTGAAATCAGTAACACTGGTCAATCTCTTCTGCGAATACTTATCTAAAAAAATATCTACGAGACTATTTCCAGGAAATTCTTCGTAAACCTCGGGCAGTTTTCTTTTAATCAAACCTAAAATAGGATACATCTCTATAAATAAATCCGGCTTTATTCTTCTTTCCGGATCAGGCGCTAGCATCATATCCTGATAATGCTTATCGAAACTTAGAAGTATCTTGCAACGTCTTACTGTACTTCGAGGGAGTGAAGTTATCTTCGCAAGTTTAATCTCGCTATCCGTATTTAATTGACGTATAATTACCTCAAGTTTTAATGCAGTAGGCATGAGTTCCCACGGTTCACGGACATTGTGAATATTGAACATGCGTAGAATATTATTTATTGGCGAAGGTTCTTCTATTACGTTTGCTGGGACATCTGTCATGCTTAACTCTTTTGCACACAGCCACCTGCGTTCACCATCAAGAATGACATAATCGCCGGTTCTTTCGCTTTCATAAATAAGCAAAGGAACAAGTATTCCTAATTCACTTATTGATTCTAAAAGTATTTTCATAGGTTCTGGGTCAAAAAATACTCTAGGATTGTGTGGATTTCTGCGTATCTTTCCAACAGGGATGCGTGCTAGTTTTGAGGGGATAACCTTATTTTTATTATCATCCATATGTAATCCTCTCCTACTCTATGAGACTTTCGCTGATTTTTAAGCTATCTTATGAGCTTCGATGTTTAAGTGTTAAACAATATTTTCAAGAAATCCCTTTCTTAGTAGGTAAGCATTTATCACGTAGTCAATGTTATTAATACCAACATGAAAGGGATTCCTCATGGATTTCCAGCCTTGACCATCAGTAAGCCATACAAATTTCCAACCAGCTGATGATAGGACTTCACCTCTATTTATGTACGAACTAATAATTTCACTTGGCTTTGACCCTGTGCCACTGTAGAAATTGACTTCAATGTTGGTGGCTTTGCCCTTGTTAATAACAGCATAGTCAAACTTGCGGTCTCGCAAAGTAGGTGGAATTTTAACATGATATTTATCTTCGATATACCGGAAGCTCTTTTGTTCTACAAAAGCTAAATCTGAATTCCGGGCGGATAGTTCTTTCAGGATTTCAGTGACCATCTTCTCAAGGAATAGACCGCTTCGGTTCTTTCTGGCATTGGTATCTAATCCAACCTCAACGCCCAGCAAATAATCGGTTGCAGAGTCCATCTGGCAAAGCACATTAAGAAGGCCGGTGTTCTTTGTAAATTTGGCAATATCGTCTATTTCCTGATTGTTATACATTTTCTTCGAGAAGTCGAAAGTTTTATGTTTGTAACCTGTCTCGATTGAATTAAGTACTTTGAGAATACCATCACGGCAGGCAAGCAGTATCGGAATAACTTTAATTACTTCGGGATACTTCTTCAGTAAGTCCCTGAAATCGGAAACGGGATTAGAGCAATTCTTCAAACTCTTTAAAAGGGCTAGTTCATATTTGAAAGCATCTCTGTTTTTCACGACCTTAGACCAGTTCACGAAAAAATCATAAGTATAATTGGTCTCAATTAAGGTGTCGCTGAGAGCTTTACAGATTTCATCAACGGTGGAAAGGTTTAAATACTTTTTATAAAATTCAATATCTGCCATGACTAGACCAATCCTTTAATCAGTTTGGCTCCGACTTCTGTTTAGTAAATTCTTCCTCAAGCCGTTTTATTGATAACTCCAGGTATTCAGCATTGTTATCAATACCTATAAAACGCCTGCCGTGCCGGATGGCGGCCACACCTGTTGTTGATGATCCGGTAAAGGGGTCAAGAACAGTATCACCAGGATTGGTTGAAGCAAGGATAATTCGCTCAAGCAAAGCAAGTGGCTTTTGCGTGGGATGTTTGCCATACTTCTTTTCTGCACTTGGCGGCGTAGAGATAGTCCAGATGTCTTGAGGTTCATCCTCAACGTCAATATCTATCCATAGCGAGCGCATCTGTTTGCCGCCAGCTATTTGCTTCATAAGCTGATAATCAAACTTGTGCTTGCTCCTTTTGGATTTGGCCGCCCATATAGCGGTTTCGTGGCTGTGGGTAAAGTAGCGTGTTGACAGATTGGGAGAGGCATTCGGCTTATACCAGCATATTTCATTGAGTAGTTTGTAGCCTAACTCCTGTAATGCGAAGCCAACGGAGTAGATGTTGTGCATAGTGCCGGAGACCCATATTGTTCCAGCATCTTTTAATACGCGACGGCAGGCGTTTAGCCAATCAATGGTAAATTTATGGTCTATATCAGTACCATTTGATTTATCCCAATCACCCTTGTTAACAGATACCATGCGGCCAGCATGACAGGTAATTCCATTATTAGATAAATTGTATGGAGGGTCAGCAAAAATCATGTCAACATAACATTTCGGCAAGGCAGGGATAATGTCTAGGCAATTGCCCTGGTAGAGTCTGACTATGTTTTTCCCCTTGTAATATGGTTTTAGTTTCATTATTAAGAAAATTATAAACCCTCTCGGCAGCTAAAACAACAAAGTATGGCAATTGGTATTCTTGACTATTGACAATTGATTTAGCTGGTAGGCCATACAGGACTCGAACCTGTGATACCCTGATTAGAAGACGAAGGCACAGGGCTCCGCCTTTCCATCTTTTTGAAACTTTTTTAAAAATATCCGCACAAGGACTTGACAAAATTAATTAATGGCATTATAATATATTAAAATAATTAACTTACATATTGATTTTAATAATGGAGACCAAATGACTACAGAGTGGAATGAGCTAACCAAAATGACCCGGGGTAAGCCCGTAACGGTTGAACGGGTCCGTGTAGTCGACAGCGGAATCGCCATCGAGGGGAGCTTTGCACCGCCGCCTCTAGTCAGTCTCTCAGCCGAGGACCAGGTGTTTGTGATGGCATTTATCCGCTGTCACGGCTCCATCAAGGAGATGGAGGAAATGTTCGGCATAAGCTACCCTACAGTCAAAAACAGGCTTAACCGCATCGCCAGGCAATTCGAGTTTGTCGAGATCGTCAAGATTGCTGCTGGGGAGGAAGTGATTGACGAACTGGAACGCGGTGAAATCTCCGCTGAGGAAGCAATAAGGAGGTTATCGAAATGAAGCGTCCACCCATGTTGATGCATGTGAAAATTCGAGGTGAGGGAAGGGGATTCGGCTTGTGGCTGCCCCTCTTTTTAGTGCTGCCGCTGGCGCTGGCATTGTTTATTATCCTGTCACCACTGATATTAATCGCAATCCTCGTTTTCTGGCCGAGCGGCTGGCGGAAAAGGGGGCTGCACATTTTCGGAGCTGCTTTCGAGGTATTCAACTCAATGCGTGGCCTTAAGGTCGATGTTCAGAGTGGCCATCATTGTATATATATTTCTGCCGTATAAATGGTAAAGGAGGATATTAACATGGCTGAGAATAAGAAAAAGGTCTTAGAGATGCTTGCCCAAAACAAGATAAGCACTGATGAAGCTTATCGTCTCCTCAGTGCGCTGGAATCTGAAGGGGGCGCAGCGGAGGACACTTCCAAGGCAGGGACAGCAGCAAAAATGAAGTCCAAGTACCTGCGCGTCTGCATTGTGCCTGGCTCTGAGCACGAGCATGGTGGTAAGGCCGATCGTGTCAATGTGCGTGTGCCCATGACGCTAATACGCTCCGGCATGAAGTTCACTTCTCTGCTACCACCCGAGGCCAGAGATAAAGTTACCGGGGCTCTGCATGAGAAAGGTATAGATTTCGACATGCGTAATCTGAAGCCGGAAGACATGGACGAATTTCTCGAAGCTTTGAGTGACCTGGAAGTGGATGTGGTGAGCAGTGATGGAGAAGCGATCAAAGTTTTTGTCGAATAGCGGTGCCACAAAGCAATTCCCAAGGAGCTGCGTACCCGGTTCAATACCCCGCTTTCTATTGTTTGGTCACAATCACTATAGTTTATTCGATGAAAATTAGAAATCCATTTGGAGATTTACTGATCTGATAGTAGGCAGCCGCCAATTTCTAACATCATTTCATTTTCAGCCGGGGACAGGCCAGGAAGAGTTTAACTGCTCTTGAAGTTCTTGGAAGGTGACGTGACCACCGACATATCCATTGATGCGTGCCACAGCAGTGGAATCTATGAAGTCGGCAAAATTCGGATAGATGGCAGTTAATTCTTTCATAAGCTCTGGTACCTGTTGCAGGTGGTACTTCTGATGATAATCTTCGGCCAAATGAAATTCTGAAAAGGGAATAATCTCCGTGTAAACCGGGCGACCTGAGCTAGCCTCTTCAAGTTGCTTGGTTTCCATAGCTAGTTCTCGCTGCTCGCTGTTATGGTAGAACACTATGGACATATATTGCGTTGACCAGGGTTGCACTGTGGGATTGTGACTATCCCAATAAATCTCCAGTAGCTGTTCATAGGAGATTCGAGTCGGGTCGTAATCAATTTGAATAGTCTCAGTATGGTCACCCAGGTTGTGGTAAGTAGGACTTTCTGTTGTACCACCTGCGTATCCGACACGGGTTCGGACGACACCGTCCAGGCTCCCGAAGATGGAGTCCGGAGCCCAGAAGCAGCCCAGGGCAAAAGTCGCCGTTTCAGTTTGCGCCGGCGCGGACAAGTCTATGGGAGGTATAGAGTCACCGGGAATTACACCATCCTTTGGAAAATCCATTGTCGTACCCTCCTTGAGACAACCGACAAGAATCCCAGCCAGAATAGCAGCAATCAATATTACGCCCAGTAATAATGGTATAGTTACTTTATTCAAACCTGTCATTTCCTGTTCTTGATCCTATTCGGTTTCTACGAAGTCTAATGCAATTGAATTTATGCAGTAACGAAGACCAGTTGGTGGCGGGCCATCTCCAAACACGTGTCCGAGATGGGCATCACAGCTCCGGCACATTACCTCGGTCCTTGTTATTCCATAGCTAGTATCTATGGCGGTTTGGATGCTCTGGTCCGAGATTGGAGCCCAGAAGCTCGGCCATCCTGTTCCAGAATCAAACTTTGCCTCCGAACTGAACAACTCATTACCACAGCATACACATATATAAATACCCTGTTCGTGAAAGTCATAGAATTCGCCTGTAAATGGTGGTTCAGTACCCTTCATTCGCGTAACCTCATATTGTTCCGGTGTGAGTATTTGCTGCCACTCCTCATCGGTCTTGACAACCTTGTCGGTCATATCGTCTCCTTCTTGTACTGGGTAAGGGTTAATTATATCTGGCGACACTTCGCTAACACAGCAAACTGAAACAGATAGCGATAGTATAAAAACTAAGAGCATAGTGAACGTAAGTAGTCTAGACATGATTTCTCCTTTCTCTTTTCATCCGTTTCTGTAGCTACTCTCCTAACAGCCACACAAGCCAACAATACAGTTGAAGTCTAGGTTACGTGATTGCAAGATTTTTGTATGTGATTTTTGTCTCATCTAGCCTGAGGACATCGCACTGAGCAGTCCGTAAGCTCCTGAACTTCCGTGCCGGGAATCTTCAACGAAAGATGCAGAACACATTGAATTTTTGCTTGCTTGTTGCCTTAGTACGCAGAAGTCAATCTTGTTGGGTAGCGACGCATGCCCCTGAGACTTACCTGCACGTTATGGTTTTTGTGTAATGTAATTATAAAAGCAAAAACTTTGTTTTTGAGAGAACCAACGAGTAAATAATAACCTTACGGTATGATATTTAGATTAGGCGGTGTAATTCGCTACCACCTTGCCTTTTATGGTGGTGAAAAGTGCGTTAGCAAAACGACAGCAATTTTTTCATTTTACCGTCTTAAGGCTAACCCTGCCTGTATCTGTGCCACTTCTATTAGGCAGACTGAAGAAAAAGGTTGAACCCTTACCCTTTTTAGATTCCACCCAGATTTCCCCGCCATGGGCTTCCACCAGTCTCCGGCAAACCATCAGGCCAAGCCCGGCCCCTCTGGCTTGGTCGGGTCTGCTATTCTCCAGACGCTGGAATGGGCCGAAGATTCTGGCCTGCTCGCTGTTGGATAAACCTTTGCCACGGTCGCTGACCCCTATGACTAAACGCTCCGCCTCTGAACTGACTGAGACTTTTATCTCGCTGCCCGGCGGAGAATACTTGGCTGCGTTGTCCAGCAGGTTATAGAGGATGCGTTCAATCCTTAAAGGGTCGGCGTTTATTGATGGCAGCTTATCGGGAATAGAGGTAACGAACCGTTGCGAAGGAGCCTGCCGTTTTATCTTGGAGAGTGCCTCTTTGACCAAGGTTTTGACATCGATTGGTTCCGAATACAGGGACAATTGCTGAGCTTGGGCTCGTGAAAGCTCCAACAGGTTATCTATCAGGTGGGAGAGGGACTCGCTTTCTAGAAGAGCATCTTTGAGTAGTTGCTGTACCTCGTTTGGTGACAATCGGTTCCACTCGGTGAGTAAAGTACTCAAGCAGCCGCCGATTACAGTTAATGGTGTCCGCAATTCGTGGGATACGAGTCCGATGAACTCATCCTTTAGCTGGTCAAGTTTTTTGCGTTCAGTGATATCCACAAAGGCAGCCATCATACAGAATGGTTCGCCATCAGCATCGGTAACCAGGTTTGCCAGGACCTGCACATCAAAAGTTGACCCATCACTCCGCACAGCCTTGCCTTCGCCCTGCCACACATTTTCCTTCAAGACTGTCTTTAAAGCCACACCAAACTCTTTCTTATCTGCAAAGAAATTGGTAGCATGCTTGCCAAGTACCTCTTCTTCTTGTTCGTAGTCCCACATGCTGAGACAGGCAAGATTCACATAAGTCACAATGCCATCCAGGTCCGCAATGGCAATGCCACTGGCGGCTGAATTAACGGCGAAGTCTTTGACTCTGAGCTCATTTTCTATTAGTTTGTGCTCGGTGATGTCCTGGACAGTGCCGAATCCACCCTTAAGCTCACCATTTGAATCGAACTCCAGTTCAGCCTTCTCACGAACCCACTTTACCTTATCGTCCACAATGATACGATGTTCAATGTCATATGGCTCGCCTCTGAGGGCTGTCGCCCATTTCCGGTCAACGTATTCCCTGTCCTCGGGGTGAACGCTTGAGAGGAAGGTCTCATAAGTCATTTGTGTTTCCCTGGAGATACCGAAGATTCGATGGGTCTCGTCGGACCATAAAAGCTGGTTACGCTGAACATCAAGGCGCCAGCTTCCCGTGTGGGCCACCTCCTGAGCACGGTTCAGGTCCTGTTCGTTCTCTAATAGTGCCTGTTTGGCTTGCTTGTAGATAGAACTTTCGATGATATCCCATTTTCCCACCTCCTTGATCAGGGCAAACTGGTGGTTCTTGACCACGTCGATAACGGCGTTGCCGTCACATTTATCCAGGTTATAGGTGCATACTGCCATCATCCGATACTTGCCGATGACGCCGTTCACCTTTGCCTCGTATTCCGTGAAAGCCTGCCAGTGGTTTCTCTCCAGCCAGAATGTGTTGCCCGTCAGCCGCAGCCCTGAGTAACCCTTGACCAAAGCCTGCTCCAGCTTGCTAATCCAGCCGTTGAGCACACGGTCATCATTGAAAGTGCCTCCCAGCAAATACCATTCGTTATACGGGATTATCTCTATCTGCCCGCGGTGCAGGTATTCGTCAAAATCGTTAACTGCCTTCCTCATGGCTTGTTTAGCCTCGGCTACCACTAGCGGTTCGGAGGTAACCCACATGCAGAATTCATTATCCTCAAGGCCGGCTTTGAAGTAAGGGACAAGTATATCAATCAGGTCCTGTTTGGTCTGATAAAACTGGCAGAAGTGGGTACCCCAGGGTACATCGCCAATCACATCAATGCCGCTGTTTCTAAGTTCATCTTCCATCGGCATCCTCCTTGAATCAGTCTAGTAATCAGGCAAGTTGTTCATATTCTAGTTACTCTTGGATTGATAGTCAACAAGAACAGTGGATATATTTGACATGACTTGCCCTGATGGATATTATTTTAAACCAATGGCCGTGTACAGGATAATGTTGTGAGACAGTTTCGTGTCCTGGTAGTCGATGATGAGCAGCGCATTCTTAATTTTCTAAGCTCCAAGCTAAAGGCTTCAGGCTACGAGGTTCTTACCGCCAGCAATGGAATAGAGGCTTTAGAGCAGGTAGAAGCGCAGGAGCCGGACCTGGTGGTGCTCGATATCTTGATGCCCAAAAAGGACGGATTTGAGACATTAAAGGAGCTCCGCACATTTTCCCCGATACCGACTATCATCCTCAGCGCTAAGGGAACCAATGCAGATAAGGTGAAGGGTCTTAGCCTCGGTGCCGATGACTATCTGGCCAAGCCTTTCAGCCCCGATGAACTTATAGCGCGAATCGAGGCGGTGAGGCGGCGTCTGTCGCCAGATGGGAAACGGAAAATCCGTGACCAGCTTTCCCTGGGTGATTTGGTCATCGATTTCAAAAAGCGCCTTGTCATTGTACGGGGGAAAGAGACTCGTTTGACCCGCATCGAGTGGCTTCTGCTCAGCGAGCTTGCCCAGAATGCCGGAAGCCTTATGCTTTACAGTGACCTTCTCACGCGAATCTGGGGGCCTGAGTATCGGGACGATATACAGATACTGCGCACATGGATTAGCAGGCTAAGAGAAAAGATAGAGAGCGAACCTGACAATCCCAGGCTCATTCGCACCATACCCAAGACAGGCTACATCATGGATCTGTAGTCCGCCTGAAAGTGCTTTCTGCCCGACCTCGCCAATATTCTTCCAAATGTCATAGTTTTGTAACTTTTTCCACCCGCATTTTATGACTTTGCCATCGCCTGCTTTATAGAATATCCGTAACGGAGTAATCTTGGAGCAAATCAATCGTGGTTACATTAGCCAGACATCCGCAAACTCAGCCTTTAAGAAGAGCGGGAGTGTGTTCTACTCTCGATATTCACGAGCCTGTGCTCTTCTGCACCGGATGGCAAAAGCTGGATTGCTTCGACTGTCAAATTATGGAGGGTATCTTTCAGAAATCACGGGCGAATAAAGAGGCGCAAAGGAATGAGCGCTAGGGCGTACATGTTACTTGATATTGTGGATAGAAGCTGCGAACACGCGGTTCAAATGCTGCGGAGCAGGGCAGTGGTTATTCTCGCTGACCGGCTGGAGGGATATCCCAATATCATTGCCGTGGTTGAAGCTGCAGATAAACAAAGCCTGGCTGAGGCGATAATGCCGGTTCTCGGATGCATTGATGGCATAACTGAAAACCTGCGTTTGCTGGTGACTAAGGATAATGAGATTTCGCCTGACCTTGTGATTTCAAATAGTTTGAAACCAGGTAAAAGCAACAAGAAGAAAACTGACTCCAGGAGAAAGACGACCAATTCAGGAAGGAGATAACGTATGCTTGCAGGAAAGCGCATTGCCATTCTGGCTGAGGAGAATTTTGAAGACTCTGAGCTTATAGAACCACTGCGAGCGATGAAAGATGCCGGTGCCAGGGTGATGATTGTAGGGAGTGGCTCCAAGAAAGGTTACAAAGGAAAGAGAGGCTCGGCCGAGGTGACGGTCGACACAACCGCCGATAAAATCGAGGCCAGCCAATTTGATGCCATAATCGTCCCCGGTGGCTATGCTCCGGACAAGATGCGTCTTTACCAGCCGATGATTGACCTGGTGCGAAAGGCACACGCTGAGGGCAAGATAATAGCTGCGGTCTGCCACGGCCCCCAGCTTCTCATCTCAGCGGATATAGTGAAAGGGCGCCGGGTAACTTCATGGCCTTCGGTAGCGGTAGACCTGAAGAATGCGGGCGCTATCTGGGTTGATGAACCGGTTATTAGAGACGGCAATATCATCACCGCACGTAAACCTGCTGACCTGCCGAAATTTAACAAGGCAATAATCGAGGCTTTACTATGAACCAGGATATGTTAGAAGGAGGAAATGATATATTAGTAACAAAATTGAAAATAGGAACCCTACCAGGCCAATTGTGTAAAAAGATCAGAAGGAGGTAAAAATGTACAAGAAAATTTTAGTTCCATTAGATGGCTCTAAGTTGGCCGAGTGCGCAATTCCCCATGTAGAAGAGTTGGCTAAAGGCTGCGGCACGGAAGAGGTCATCCTGGTTAGTGTGACTGAGCGCGTTAAGGGCTATAGAGTAGTTGAGGGCCCCAGCCAGCCAGTCGCCGGCTCAGAGCTTGGCTGGAGGGAGTCCAGCCGGTCACCGGGTCAGCGACTTACACCGGAAGCATTTGGCAAGAAGGAGAAACAGGCACAGAGGTATCTTGACAGAATAGCTAAAACAATGGCAGCTAAAGGAATCAATGTAAGCACAGAGGTGCTTCTTTGGAAACCTGAAGAGGCAATCGTCGGCTACGCAAAACAGTATCAATGTGACCTGATTGTTATGGCGAGCCATGGTCGCTCCGGTCCAAGCCGGTGGGCTCATGGCAATGTTGCTGAGAAAGTTCTCAAAGCCAGCTCCATTCCCGTGTTAATGATCAGAGCACCCGGGTGTACACCAAATACTTAAGCAGAGGGGCGATAATCAAGAGTACATAGCTAAAATAATTATATCTCGATTGCCGGTGCTGTCAGGGAGCAGAGCCTGAATACTAACAAATAGGAAAGGAGGTATGTGATGGCATACTTACCAAATATTTACAAGGAATTTCAGCAGCAGTTTCCTGAGATAGCCAAGGCTTATGACGAGTTAGCTCTTAAATGTCATAGCTGGGGTCCGCTGGATGAAAAGACAAGGCGACTGATAAAGCTGGGGATTGCCATAGGTTTGAGTTCAGAAGGTGGTGTTAGGTCGCACGCTCGACGAGCACTTGCAGAAGGCGCAACCGCCAATGAGCTCCGGCATGCCGTGCTTCTGGCGTTTACCACAGTGGGTTTCCCCACCATGATTGCTGCTCTGAAGTGGGTGGATGAGGTTATCGACAAACAATAAAGAAGTGTAGTCTGGGGCGACCAATATCAATCGACTTTAATTTTATGGTTGAATGAGAAGCCGGGCAGGGAGTGCAGTCGGTAGTATTCTTGCTGGCTAATGTCTTTGCCCGCGGCTAAGCAATATTTTTAGGAGGTTGTAAAGTGCCAACAGTGAGAGCGTTTTTCACCAATATGTCAGCGCCCATGCCTCTGGGAAGGAAGCTGAAACTAGTTTTTCGCAATAACTTTATAAAGATCTGGCGAAGACAGAACTGTTGTGGACATCTAGGGGAGCCAGGGTGTTGTGAAGGGTCTTCAGATAAGCACCACTCCCATGGGTAAAAAAGGAGGTCAAATGAATGTGATTGAGCTGGGCGGCGGTGTGGTGGGTGTAGATATATAAGTTTAATAGAGTAAACCATCTGGCATGGCTACGGGGGATATGGGCAAGGCCATATGTTTTCCAAGAGGCCTGCTTGATATGCGTATAGTTACTGGGTTCGGGCAGTCGGGGTATCGACAGTTGTTGAAGAAAATATTCAGCATATAATCAAAGCAGTATCCTATTACTGATCATAAAAAAAGATTACAATATAAGAGTTGAATGCACAGCTGGTTTGAATCTTTGTTATTGACGTTTGTTCCCTTATTCATCGTCATCGATGCTTTAGGTAACTTACCTTTTGTCATCTCATTGAGCGAGGGAATGTCCACGCGTGACCGGCGAAAGATGATACATTTAGCTGCAGTTACAGCTACAATTGTTGGCTTGGCATTCCTCTTCTTCGGTCAATTCATTCTGAATATCATGGGGATTTCTGTTGGTTCATTTACGATTGCCGGAGGTATTATCCTGCTGGTACTTTCTATCAAGTACATCTTAACCGGGAAAGTGGTGGAGGCATTCAGGGAAGAAATGATAGCTGTCGTGCCAATCGGTACACCCCTGCTCTCGGGTCCAGCGACAATCGCTACATTGTTGCTCTTGGTGGGCCAGTTTCCATTGTATATGGTCTTAGTATCTTTCGTGTTGAACTTGCTGATCGCTTGGGCACTCTTCCTGCTGGGCAACCAGATCGTCAATTTTATGGGTAAAGGTGGGCTCAGGGCGATTTCGAATGTATTTAATCTTCTACTTGCTGCCATAGCAGTAGCGATGGTAATCCGTGGCCTGGAAATGCTTGGCATAATCAGTATGAGTACTTAACACGGACTCTACTGCATTTTTATCTCTAGGTGGTGCAGATACTGCTGGTTGCTGTGTGATAGAAGGCACGTACATACAGCTCAGGCAGGGATATATTCATATGCAAAAAGAAAAGAACGTATGAAGAAGAACCAGGATGGCTATCTATGCCATGCTCGTGTGCCATTATCTTCTGTTCAGGTAATCATTAAATTGTGTTCTTCAGGCTATTTAACGACGCAGGTATTAGCTCGGTGATAGCGGGATGGATATGAATGCTTGTTTGTATCTGGTCAATTCCACCGCCAGATGCCATGGCATTTATCACTTCCTGAATAAGGATGGGTGCATAGGGGCCAATAATGTGAAAGCCCAGTATCTTCTTGGTGCCTGCCTCTACAACAGCTTTGGCGAAGCCATTTTCCTCCATCATTGCCTCACCCTTGGCCACGTCTGAATACTCAGCCCTACCAACCAGAACCCTATGTGCTCTTCTGGCAGCCTCTTCAGTCATTCCTACGGATGCAATCTGCGGGTGGGAATAGACGGCGTGGGGAATAGCGCTGTAGTCCATCTTTAGTTTACGGCCATGTATGGCATTATCGGCGGCCAGGGACGCTTCTACGTTGGCTACATGTCTAAACATCTGCTGACCGTTGGCGTCTCCCACAGCGAATATGCTCTTCCTAGTAGTCTCAAGATACTCATTAACCTTGGCAAAACCTCTTTTATCAACCTCAACACCAGTATTTTCTACCTTGAGCAGGTCAGCGTTAGACCTTCGGCCCACGGCGACCAGAATTCTCTGCGCTGTGAATTCCTTTTTCACACCACTCTTTGTATCCGTTGCAGTAACAGTAATGCCACGTCCATTTTCCTTCACTTCTTCAGCCTGAACATTGGTGTAAACATCCATGCGACGACCTAGCTCCTTCTTCAGAACCTCGGCTATCTCTGATTCTTCGGCAAGGACGAGCCGGTCAGCCATCTCCAGTATGGTCACCTTCGTGCCAATGGCAGCAAAAAAGTGGCCGTACTCCACCGCAATATACCCTCCACCGATAATTATGAGTCTTCCCGGTCTCTCTTTTAATTGCAGTAAGGTTTCATTGGTCAGGAAGTCCACACTATCCAGACCCTTTATCGGCGGTATCAGGGGGCGTGAGCCGGAAGCGATGAAAATCTTATCGCCCTTTATTTTTTCACCGTTAACCTCGATGGTGTAATCATTAACAAAGCATCCTTCACCTTCATAGAAGCCTAGGTTTTCTGCGTGGGAGAGCCCCTGCCTCATGTGTTCTTGATTTTCTCGTATGAATTTTTTCATGCGCTCCATGATGAATCCGAAATCGATATTCTTTATCTCGGCTTCAATGCCCAGCTTTCTAGCTTCCTGTATTTCAGCTATCATGTCAGCAGCGAATATAAGCATCTTAGATGGTATACAGCCAAGATTGGCACAGGTGCCTCCGAGTGGGCCTTTGTCCACAAGTGCCACACCTAAGCCATGTACCAGGGCTTCCTCGACAATGTTCATTCCGCAGCCGGAACCGATGACAATGACATCATATTTTTTCATAATCCCTCCGAACTCCATTTAACCGGTACCTCAAAGCATCGCCGGTGGTGAGTTATAAGCAGTTGGATAAGCAGCGCGGTGCATGATGCTCAAACGAAGCCCGGCATGGTATCTACCTTGATATCACATCCTGAACGTTTATGTTTTTGTAGTAGGCACAACAAACCATCAACAGGCTATGATGTTAGCCAGCCACCGTCAATAACAATTGCAGCCCCGCTTATATAATCAGCCTCCTCGGATGCCAGAAAAACGACAAGATTGGCAATTTCCTCCGGTTGTCCCAGCCTCCCCTTAGGAATTCTTGACAATACCTGTGCCAGTTGACCGCCTTCCTTGACTCCTTTCGACATGTCAGTATCTATCGCCCCCGGGCAAATCGCGTTCACATTTACGCCTTGAGGAGTGAGCTCCAGGGCAAGGGCTTCGGTGAGAGCTGTAACACCACCTTTTGATGCCGTGTAATGAGCTATAAGAGGAAAAGCAATGCCACATCCACCAGAAGAAATCGATGCCATATTAATAATGCGTCCCCATTTGTTCTTTATCATGACTCTGCCGGCAGCCCGAGCGCAGAGGAATTGTCCTTTTAGATTTACGTTTAAAGTTTTGTCCCAGTCTTCATCCGTAAGCTCCAGGAAGGGTTTGAAAGTCAAAATTCCCGCATTGTTTACCAGGATGTCAACTCTGCCAAACTCTGCCACTGTTTTCTTGACCATATCCTCGACGTTGTCGCTGGAGCTGACGTCACACTTGAGTGCCAACCCTTTTCTCCCCAGTTTTTCTATCTCATCAACAACCTTCTGACAATCCTCCTGGCTTATGTCACTCACGACTACGTTGGCTCCTTCCCTGGCCAGAGCTAGGGCAATAGCACGCCCTATTCCTCTCCGAGCCCCAGTTACAATCGCTGTTTTGCTACTTAGCCTCATGTTTCTTCACCTCCTCGGTTCTATGCTACGACGAACAACGCTAGATATGAGATTTCACGCTGCATATTTCGTCTTTCATGTCGATTGTAATTATAGCTTGCCTGCAATGGAGAAGTCATAAAATATCGATTGGGGATATTACAAAACTATGACATTTCATACCTGAGTCCAAAGCGCTAATAGTCACGGACAGAGGCAATTCATCAGTATAAAATTGCAAGATAAAGCTGAAGAAGCGTTCCCCATTTTCGTATAAACTGGCTCATAGCAATATGATTAGACGGTGAGAACGTGGAAATCACTCAGGTGTTATAATAAAGCAGATCTTGCTACCTCGCGGGGATATGAAGTATGGCTGTTCAGTTGGAGTTTTTAAAAAGCATTCTATACTTTTCCGATCTCGGCCTTGCTGAGCTTGAGTCGATCAGTAAGATCGCCTTTGAGAAAACTGCCGACAGAGCAGAAATGGTCTTGCTTGAGGGTGAACCAGCTGCCAATCTGTATTTTGTCGCTTCGGGGGTGGTGAAAGTGTTCAAGACCTCGGCAGAAGGAAAGGAACAGATCTTGAGTATCGTACGCCCCGGGGAGTCCTTCAATGATGTCCCTATCTTCGATGGTGGTCCAAATCCCGTCAGTGCTCAGACTATGGGCCCCGTGCTTCTTTACGGGATAAAGAAGAATGACATGGAAACTATCATCGAGAACCATCCACAGATAGCATTGAATGTAATTAAAGTGTTGGCAAGTCGAGTGCGTCACCTCGTATCGCTGGTTGAGGATCTATCTTTCAAGCATGTCATCGGCAGGGTGGCCAAGATACTCCTTGAGCACATCCGGGATGAAATAGGCCGTGGGCCACGGCTTACACAGCAAGAAATGGCAGCTATGGCGGGTACTGCTCGGGAGGTAGTGGGTAGGTCGCTAAAGGCATTAGAGGAAGAAGGGGTGATCAAGTTGGATCGCCACCGCATAATAATTACTGATAAGGAAGCACTCCAAAAGATAATGGAGGAGCCTTCTTGAGACAAAAGTTACAGACGGATGCAAGCTTTGCTTTTAAAATAATGGGAATGGAGACTGAAATCAGTGGCTGAAATGCCTGTTATAGACCCCGAAAAGTGTGATGGGTGTGGGTTATGCGTTGGCGTGTGTCACTTAAATGCTCTGGCGATAGTTAACAATGTTATTACCATTATTGAAACAGTGGAGTGCGACTGGTGCACAGACTGCGAACTCGTTTGTCCCACTGGGGCCATAAGTTGCCCCTTTGAGATAATTCTCCAAGAGCCCTAAAGACCAAATAAGACCTTTCATACAATATTTTCACCAGCTTTCCTGGCTAATATTCTAGCATCCCATGTTTACCTGTCCCGTCGCTGTGTCTGCATGAGACAAAAGTCGCATACAACGAACGCTTCCTTACCTATAATGATCCTACATGAAAAATGCATCTATCTGAACGAAGAGTATAAAGGAGGCTGAAGATGATAACGGTTTTAGAAGACGTTAAAGATAGGGAACAAGTCTTTTCGGGGGATGGGGATTTGCATTTGCCTGGTGTAGAGGTTAGCCAGGAAGAGGAATTCCCCAAGCTTGAGATTACTCCTCAAAAGCGGAAGGTTGAACTTGATGAGGATTCGTTAAATTTATACTTTGCTGAAGTGGGGCAAACTCCCCTTCTCAATGACGAGGAGACAAAGATACTGACCAGTCAGATAGAGGATGGGAAGCATCTTGTCCGACTCGAGAGGGACTGGGCGACCGAACATGGTGCTGAGCCGTCAGCAATCGAACTGTTATTGTCATTGGTGGAGCGATTTAGTCAGCAGCGTTTGCTTTTTAAAACCCTCTACCAGTATCTAGCCCTTCCGTCTCACGAAAGCATAGCAGAGAAGGTATTGAACCCGGACCTACGCCGTGCAATCGATGGCAATATCGATCAGCAATTATCCGGCGCCATAGCTAAAATCATGGGAGCAAGCCAAACTGAAATTGAGAAAGCCCTGATTGAATTATCGCTGGACAGTCGGCTGATACCCTGGAATATCATGGAAAAGGCAGGCCGGAAAAGTTCACTGATCGAATTTGGGGAGGCGCTGCAGTCACCAGGATTACGTGACAAACTGGAAGCGCATCGCTCAGAAATTATCAAGCACTTTGAGCAAATAAGAAAAAGGGCACGCCAGGCAACCAATCACATGATTCGAGCCAATTTGCGCCTAGTGGTAAGCGTGGCCAAGAGACATATTGGTTGGGGCGTACCTCTACTTGACCTTATCCAGGAAGGCAATATCGGGTTAATGCAGGCAGTGCAGAAATTCGATCATCGCAGAGGACTTAAGTTTAGTACCTATGCTATCCCCTGGATTTGGCAGGCAATCAACAGGGCAGTTAATGACCAGTCACGCATTGTGCGCCTGCCGGGTCATTTAGTTGAGGAACTGACTAAGCTGGGCCGGGCACGGAATAAATTAACCCAGAATCTTGGCCGCCAGCCGACTGATAATGAACTAGCTTCTGAGACAGGAATGTTGCCCGAAAAGATAACATTGCTGCATAAGCTAAGTTCTAGTGGCCCTGTTTCTTTGGAGACACCTGTAGGGGAAGAGGGAGGTCAACTTGGTGATTTAATCGCAGACGAGAAGATTCTGCAACCTGAGGAACAGTCCTCTGCAAGTCTGCTCAGGGAAGAATTGAGTAAAACATTAGAGTCGCTGACACCCCGAGAAAGACGCATCATTGAGTTGAGGTTTGGGATGGGCAATGAATACAGCCACACCCTGGCAGAGGTTGGCACGGAGTTAGGTCTCAGCAAGGAGCGAATACGCCAGATTGAAAGAGAAGCACTGGCTAAGCTGCGCCATCCAAGTCACAGCCGTGAATTGATAGGGTATCTCGGATGATGAGTTTTTAGGCTGTTAAAATTTGATTTAATGTTCGCAGAAAAAAGGAAACATGACGTGGTCCGTGCAGGATTGGAATCTGTGACACCTGATTAAGACTGGTACCCTGTTCTTTCCCTTTCGATTGGCAATGCAAAAGGTGATATAATTATGCGCTAATATTCTAGAACAACTAGACTATTACTACAGAGGAGGGCAAAAATGTGGGATGCTTCAAAGTGTGACCTGTGCGGCGATTGTCTGGTGAACTGCAGGTATACCGATTATGATAGGGATAAGGCAATTGCTCAGATTACGCTGCTCATGGAAGGCAAAGACGCCGAAATATTGAGCAAGTGTACTACCTGTATGGCCTGCAAAGATTATTGTCCTACCGGAGCTGACCCTTCTGACCTTATCTTTAAGATGCAAGAGCAAATAGGAACCTCTCCAATAGTACTAGTCGGCAAACCGGCGCGCGAGGCATTGATCCGGGCATTCGAAGAGGGAGAAGACCCCCAGCAGTTGATACCGGGCGACACTGATAAGCCAGCTTTATCACTCGACTCGTTCCAGTTTGACAACTTCCCCGAGGGCACGTTTGATAGCCAGCTATTCCAGGGAATGACTATAGTAAGAGGCGGTCAGTATGCCTCTCTTGCAGGTTACGTGCATATGGGTGGAGCGAGCTTCATAGAGAAGTATGGTCAGCGGGTCATTGACAACCTGGCAAAGCTGGGCAAGGACATCGTGTACATTCACAATGAGGGATTTGTCCTCGCGCACATAAAGGCCAAGGAGTATGGTTTCAGAGTTCCCTTCAAGTACATGCATCTCTTCGAATACCTGCGTGACTATCTAAAAGACCATAAAAGTAGTATTACCAAGCTGGGCAAGAAGGTTGCCTACCAGGCCAACTGTGGTACCAGGTGGATACCTGAGTATAATGCCTTTCTGGACGAAGTTTTTGAGCTTGTCGGAGTGGAGCGGCCGAAAAGAAAGTATGAGCGATTAAATGCCGTCTGCTGCACCGCCCCTCTTATATATACTAACAGGGAGCTTGCCGTTGACATCCAGAAGAAGAACTTCGAAGATGCCATTGCCAGCGGTGCCGATGCCATCATAACCTCCTGTCCTGTATGTTACGGAGTGTTAAGGCGACCCAGCTTGCAATTCAATCTACCCAATATATTCATCACTGATCTTTGCCGCATTGCTCTCGGTGAGAAGACCTGGCCGAACGACTCCAGGTAACGAAACTGCAATCTGACTTCAGCTGCAAATAAGTATATTCCAACACGTGAAAAGACTTATTTCCTAATGCCCTTTTGTAGGCAATTTAGATTCGATAGTTTCTCCTCTAAAATATAGTGGTATTCTAGAGATATAATCCCTAATTTGCAGCGGCTTATTCTTGGAGTAGGGAATACCTAGATTTCCCGCTAGAAGGCAACTGAGAGGCCCGAGAAAGGGCATTAAACCCTGTCCACATCCTTAACCTGTACAGTGTGGACATGGCTTCTAATCGGAGCTTATAGCATAATCGCAAAAGATTAGTTATTCTCACTCTGGGCTAGTGATTAGACCTTGTCTGTTCTCTGCCAAGGCCTGAATAGCCTTTGCCACCATCTTTGCTTAGGGGTGTGTTTAGGGGCTTCCAGAAGAAATAATCTTTCCTGAAGCATTTCCGCTTTAGCTTTCCAATAGCCGACTTCCTGAGATAGTTGCTCTATCCTATTGATAAGTGGTTGAGTTGGTATGGTATCATCTGATAAGGGCTTAGTGAGTATAGGTAAGTCGTCGATAATATATGAATCACCGAACTTGGAAGGGACTAGCCTCGCCTTGAGCTTGCCAGACTTGATATACCGACGGACAGTAACTATTGAGACGCCTAAAGCCTCGGCAGCCTCCCTCAATGTATAGCCAGCCATTAAGAACATTGTAACATCTTGGTCAATAACCTTGGAATGGGCCTGATCAGTCTGACAAGGGGTGCCGTCAAACTATATTAACCAGGGAGTGTTGAGTAGGTCGTACAAGATTCGTACATGTGACAACGTAATTAGAAGTTCTGGAAGAAGAAAATAGATAGAGAAAGAGGTGAAATGAGCCATTTTAAGACCATGACTGGAGTTGATAACATGATTTATTATCGGGCGCCGGGTGTGGAACCGACAAATTGTTATGAATAATGATGCCAACATAAGTCACTTGACCATGCTGTGGCGACTTGGTATATTGGAATTCAAATTGCGAACATAGTTAACGTGCCGTCATATTGATAGGAGGGTGACCGCCTAGTTGACAAATCTCCAGAGGCAAGTTATCATATATATTCGCAGCGTTTACGCGTAAGCGGAACCGCTGTCTGTGTCCGAAGAGAGAGAGGTTGATGTTCGTGAAGCTGCCTTTGTGAACCAGTATCGGAGAGGTGCAGGATATCTGTCCCCCAAGATTAACGGCTTTCTTAGGTACGCGGGAAGATTGTGAAAAAAACTGGAGAAAAATTTCTATTTATGTTTTATTAACAGGATTTTAACATAATTAGTGTATCCTGAAGAATAAAACAAATTCAAATCGAGGGAGGTGATGCCTATCGGATGAGATTTTGGAGAATCAAATTGATGGCAAATTAAAAAAGGAGGTAAAAGATTTGACAAGGAAGTTTTTATTAAGTTTTGTAGCAATAATGGTCACACTGGCGATGGTGATTCCCGGCTGTGGTAGCGAAACACCACCAGAACTACCCAGTACCTATATAGGCAGTGGTGCACTCGACGGTGACGGTATCCCGGTCGACTTCTTCTCTGATATAGACGTGCGCAAAGCCTTCTGCTATGCATTTGACTATGATACTTATATTTCCGATGCTCTGAATGGTCAAGGTGTGCAGAGGGGCTCGCCGGTCGTTGAAGGACTATACGGGTACGATCCCGGTACGCCGATGTATAGCTATTGCCTGACGGAGGCTGTGGATCACATGCAGGACGCCTGGTCCGGCGACGCCTGGGACAAGGGATTCAAATTCACCCTGCTCTACAACGCCGGTAACCTGCCGCGTAAGACCGCCTGTGAGATGGTATCTGAGGCCTGGGCCGGCATCGGCAACACTTACGCTGAAGAGCCTGAGAAATTCCAGGTCGGCGTCCAGGCGCTGGCGTGGCCGACTATACTGGGTAAAATCTTCGGCACTCGAGATATGCCCATGTTCCAGATAGGCTGGCTGCCCGACTACCCCCACGCCGATAATTTCATCGTTCCCTTCATGCACAGCCAGGGCACCTTCTCTTACTTCCAGGGTTACGGCGATAGTACACTCGATGCCCAGATCGCGGCAGCCTTCCAGGATACCAATCCCACGACGCAACAGGCGAAGTACGATGCGCTACAGCAGCAATACTACGACGATGCTCCTGGTATCGTGCTGGCTCAACCGATAGCGAGGCGCTACTTCACCCAGCATATAAGTGGCTTCTATTACAACCCCGTTGAATCTTCTTATGCCGGGCGTGTCTTAGATTTGAGCAAGTCGGATGCGGGAGGAGACATACCATACTTGCACCCTGGTTACTTTACCTTTGAGACCATCGGAGATATCGACTCCCTTGATCCAGCCTGGATCTATGATACAGCTAGTGGTATGCAGGTGGGTATGATTTATGAGCAGCTCCTGTACTATGACGGCAACTCGACCGACACATTTCAACCCCTTCTGGCTACCGCTTGGTCGTTCTGTCAAACAGATCTCACCTATCACTTCACTATCCGTGAAGGAGTCACTTTCCACGAAGGTGGCAACCTGACCCCCGCAGATGTGGAATACACCTTCGAGCGGGCGATGTGCCAGGACAGACCGGGTGGACCTGTCTGGATGTTCTTCCAGCCGCTGATGGGTGGAGATGTGTGGGGTTATGATGACACTGATTTTGCAGCTATTAATGCATCCGTGGAAGTTGACGGCAATGACGTCGTGTTTACCTTGTCTAGTGCTGCCTGGGAATTGCCGTTCCTCCAGATTCTGAGCGGCCAATGGGCTTGCATTGTCGACAAGGAATGGTGCATTGACCAGGGCGACTGGGACGGCACTGAATCAGGCATTGCTGCTGTTCTACACCCTCAGAATGCTGGTGACACTGTCCTCTACGACCTGACGAATGGTACCGGACCGTGGAAACTGAACACATGGACGCATAGTGATCAGATCTCATTGGATAAAAACACCAGCTACTGGGGTGGCGCAGTCCCGTTTGATCATGTCGTCACTAAGGTGGTAGATGAATGGACTAACCGAAGGCTGTCACTCCTGAATGGGGATGCCGACCTTGTCTATGTGCCGGCGACTAGATTTGACGAGATGGAAACTGAGGAATCGAAACTCAAAGTCTACAAAGACCTGCCTTCGCTTTCCATCGATGCATTCTTCTTCAATATGATTATTGGAGGACCCCCAAGCTAAGAGTTATGTTTCCGAGCTCCTGGTGAGCTTGGTGAGACAAGCCAAGAGACCCCCGCTTGCAGGCGGGGGTCTCTATATGCTATAAAGGGATGATTTGGAACTCAGGTCATATATTATCCGGCGCCTACTTTTACTTATACCCGTGCTGTTCGGGGTGACTATCTTCATCTTCGGCATTACGATGCTGTTTTCCCCGATAGAGCGGGCATCTCTTTATGTCCAAGACGCCAGGCAGATGACCAATATACCGGCTATCATCGAGCTTTACGGTCTTGACCAGCCGTTCTGGGTACAGTACGGTAACTGGATTGGCAATGTATTCAGTGGTAATCTGGGCTGGTCGAGAGTGGCCGGTATGCCTGTTTGGGACGCTATCTGGAATTATCTGCCGACTACCCTGGAACTGGCAATATTCGCCACACCGATTATCATTTTGATGGGCATCTTCCTCGGTAGTCAGGCCGCTGCCCACAAAGACAGGCCGCTTGACCATGGGACACGGGTAATGGCCATCTTCGGATGGTCACTGCCCACCTTCTGGCTGGGGTTAATATTGATAATGGTCTTCTACGGCGCCATCGCCGGCCTCCTGCCGCCGGGTCGTCTGACTACCGAGATACAAACATTAGTCAACTCCGCCGAGTTCACCCGCTATACTCATATTAATACCATTGACGCTATTCTCAATCTTAATGGAGCGGTCCTTCTGGACGCCTTAAGACATCTTATCTTACCGGTCATCACCCTATCGGTGACCCAGGTGGCCTTTATTATGAGGCTTATGCGCTCCAGCATGCTGGAGTCCCTGGGTAAGGGATATGTTCTCACCGCCCGGGCCAAGGGGCTTGCCGAAAGGGTGGTGGTCAACAAGCACGCCCGCCGCAATGCCCTCATCCCCGTCATAACTGTAGCCGGCTATGTGTTTGCTGGCATGGCGAACGGTGTCGTTATCACCGAGACTATCTTCACCTATAAGGGCATCGGCTGGTGGTCCGCGCAGGCGGCGATCAATCTGGACATACCATCGGTCCTGGGCTTTGCGCTTTTTAATGCCGCCCTGTTTGTGCTGGTTAACCTGGTGGTTGATATCCTCTACACACGCGTTGACCCGCGAGTGAGATTGGGAGGAACAGTGCAGTGAGCGACTGGAAATTCATGGTAAGGCAGCTAGCTAAGAACCCGCTTTCACTGGCTGGAATTATAATCATCTTTATCTTTGTTATCATTGCTATCTTCGCTCCGCTTATAGCCCCACCGCCGGAGGGACATGTGGATCCCTATAAGATACCCCGAGACGGTTACTCGGCGACACCACATCTTCCCAGCGAGGAGCATATCTTTGGCACCACCGAGGGGCAGTATGATATTTTCTATGGCGTTATCTGGGGCACGCGCTCTGCATTTCGCGTGGGCATAGTGGTGATCGGTATCGTGCTTGTCATAGGGATTGTACTGGGCAGCCTGGCCGGCTACTTCGGTGGGGTTATCGACGAGATTATCATGCGCATCACCGATATCTTCCTGGCTTTCCCAGCTCTCATTATGGCCATGGCAATCGTCATTGCCCTGGAGCCCAGCCTGACGAGCGTTATGATCGCTCTTATCGTGGTGTCCTGGCCTTCCTATGCGCGGTTGATCCGCGGTGACATACTACAGGTGCGCGAGGAGGATTACATCGAGGCTTCCCGCGGCATTGGTGCCTCAAACTTCAGGGTTATAATGCGCCATGCGCTGCCCAACGCAATTTACCCTACTCTTGTAATGGCTTCACTGGACATAGGGGCGGTGGTCCTGGCGGCGGCAGCACTGAGCTTTCTCGGCTTGGGCGCCCCTGAAGGCTACGCCGACTGGGGGCAGCTGACTTCATTCGCCCGCAACTGGATCGTAGGGCCATCGAATGACCCGTTGAAGTACTGGTTCGCAGTGACCATTCCCGGCCTGTTCATCCTCTTCTTTGTGTTGGGCTGGAATCTCCTTGGTGATGCCTTCAGGGATATTCTTGATCCCAGGTTGGCGAGGCGCTAGATGGAAAACCTTATCAGGATAAGAGACCTCACCGTCAGGTTCTACACTTATGAAGGTGTTGTCCACGCCATCGATGACCTGGAGCTGGACATCAGGCAGGGGGAAACACTGGGAATAGTGGGTGAAACCGGTTCTGGAAAGACAATGACCGCCCTGGCCATCCTTCGCCTTATCCCCTACCCCGGCAGGATAGAATCGGGCAGCATCACCTTTTTTGACAGAGATCTCCACCGCGAAATCGAGCTGCTGAAATTGAGCGAGGATAAGATGAGGTCTATTCGCGGCAACAAGATATCCATGGTCTTCCAGGAGCCGGGGGCTGCTTTAAACCCCGTATATACCATAGGTGATCAAATCTCCGAAGTTTGCTTACTTCATCGGCGCAGTGAGCTGGGCAACCGGGCGAAGCAGCGGGTAGAGAGCCTGCTCAGGGACGGAGGTGGTCCTGCCGCTGGCATTAAGAGGCCTTTCTGGCACTGGCAGAGGAGGCTTTACAACAAGATAGCCCAGGAATCTAATCCCCTTGAGCCCCGCTTCTTGAGCCACCTCCCCCTGTTTAGACGGCTTCTATGGCGAATGGGAGATGAGGCTAAATTGCTCACGGTTGATATGCTGAAAGATGTGGAAATCCCCGATGCGGCTCGTGTGGCCATTCACTACCCTCACGAACTCTCCGGTGGTATGAAACAGCGGGCGGTGATTGCCATGGCGCTGGCCTGCTCTCCGGAGCTTCTCATCGCCGATGAGCCGACTACATCGCTTGACGTCACTATTCAGGCGCAGATGCTGGAACTCTTCCGGCGCATAAAAGTGGAGAAGGGGGCCTCTGTTCTTTTTGTTACTCATAACCTGGGAGTTGCATCTGAAGTTTGTGACCGTGTGGCGGTTATGTATGCTGGAAGCATATGCGAAGTAGCCAGCGTCGAAGAGCTATTCCTCCACCCCTCACACCCTTATACCAAGGCTCTACTGGATGCAGTTCCTATGCCCGGGAAGGAACTCCAGACCATCCCGGGGGCACTGGCTGACCCATTGAACCCGCCGCCAGGTTGCCGCTTTCATCCACGGTGCCCAAGCGCCATGCCAGTGTGCCAGCAAGAGAAAGCTGAACTTAAAGAAATTGGCAAGGACCACATGGTGGCCTGTCATCTTTTCTAATTTATGGTTTAACCTATGAACACTTTAATTGACATCAGAAGCTTGAAGAAACACTTCCCAATAGTCGGTGGTGTTCTTAGAAGACCAATAGGAATGGTCAGAGCAGTTGACGGCGTCAGCCTGGTGATTAAGAGGGGACAGTGGCTGGGTCTTGTCGGTGAATCGGGTTGCGGAAAGACCACACTGGCCAAGACAGTCGTCCGTCTCTTGAAGCCAACCAGTGGCCATATCTATTTTGATATCCCCGATGAGGTGAAGGTGGAGATAGAAGAGTTGGAGTCGCTGGGCAGGAACAATAGTAAATTGAATTCTCTTCTAAAGGAGAATGATTTAGCGACCTTTTCCGGTAGCAGGGTTCGCTTATTTCGTCGCCGTGCCCAGCTTGTCCATCAGGACCCATTTACCTCCCTTGATCCACGGATGAAGATAAAGGATATAGTTGGTGAGCCACTGAGGATATACCGAATCCTTTCCGGCCAGGCACTGAAGACAGCAGTCGAGGAACTGTTGCACACGGTTGGGTTGAGCGCAGGGCAATTAAGCCGCTATCCCCATCAATTTAGCGGCGGTCAGCGCCAACGCATCGCCATCGCTCGTGCCCTGGCTATGAAACCGGAGTTCATCGCCTTTGACGAACCGACATCTGCTCTGGACGTTTCTGTTCAAGCCCAGATTCTCAACCTTTTAAAGGACCTTAAGAAAGAGTTTGGCCTTACTTATCTCTACATCACTCACGAGCTCTTGATTGCCGAGAGTGTCTGCGATTATATCGCTGTGATGTACCTGGGTAAGGTAGTGGAGATGGCAAGGCCAGAGGAAATATTTCACAAACCACTTCATCCCTATTCCCAGTCCCTGGTTGCGTCAACACCAGTCCCTGATCCCAAGAGAAGGGTCGGTCGTATTGTCCTGCGTGGTGAGGTACCCAGCCCATCCAATCCACCACCTGGCTGCACCTTTCACCCCAGGTGTTCTCGGGCCAGCCAAGAGTGCCGTGAACTTGAGCCAGCGCTTGAGCCTGTTGGCGAGGACCACTACGTTGCGTGCTTTCATCCCTTATAGGCCGCGACCCTGATGTCCAACAGTCTGACCATAATTAGCAACTCTCGGCTTTTTATGAGCGACTCATGGGGTCCGACCACCTAATTATCAATTGAAAATCGGGGTGAGAGGATTTGAACCTCCGGCCACCTGAACCCGATATAAATGAACGTGAACTAGCTCAGGCGTTCTAATGACTAGAAATTACCTCTCCGTTCGAACATTCCTTCAAAAAGTTTAGGCAGGCATGATGGCCTCAGGCTTCGAGGAGACGCTACTGTTAAAAATACCGTCAAAACAAGGTATAATAGCTAAAAACGAGGCGATGTCAAAGTAGAGAATTGACTTCGCGAGTGATGAAAAACACCGATAAACCAGTGCAAGTAAGCCTTGCCTCTATTCCCTTTGACTGCCTGTACAGCCGGGACCTCAAGAAGTAGCCAAGGTGTGACGCTTTGACGAAAAAACAGCCCATATTCTACGGATGGTGGATAGTAGTGGGGCTGTTCGTTATAGGTCTGGTTGCGTCTCTGGGGAGATACAATCTGGCTGCTTTCCTTCCATTCATGATGTCCGAACTGGGCTGGGCACGGGAGACAATAAGCTTAGCCCAGAGTCTGGCCATATGGCTCTATGCTCTGTTTGTTCTACTCTCTGGCGTGTTAGTTGATAGAATCGGAAGTCGGAAGACTTTCTTAATCGGCGGCGCTATTACCATCCTGGGTTGGGTCCTGTTATCGACTGTGCGAGCGCCATGGCAATTGTATTTATATTACGGAGTGCTCCTGGCGCTTGCAGTTGGCATGACTCATTATGTTCCCTTGTTAGCGACAACCCGCAAGTGGTTCAGGAAGCGGGCGGGAGTGGTGGCGGGCATCACCGGCAGCGCCTGGGCTGTCGGACACGCCATATTCCTGCCAGTAATGACGGGACTGGCTGATTCACATGGCTGGCGTTACACTTCCCTGGTGCTTGGCATCTGTTTCGGTGCAGTCATTCTGCTCTGCGCCCTTTTCATTATCCGCGATACCCCGGAGTCTGTGGGGCTGCATCCCGATGGTGAAAAAGCTCCGCCGCCTGTTGATCATACGGCAGCAGTGGGGATAGCCTGGGATATAAAGCGGGCTCTGAAAACGCCACAATTTCTGTTACTGTTCATAACATACTCGGTATACAACATTGGACTTAACGGCCTGGTAGCCCATTTGGTGACTTGGGGTACGGACCTGGGGAGTCCGGAGGCAACTGCCGGTATTTTTTCCACAGCCTTCGCGGTGCCGTGGGTGTTTGGCTCTATAGCGGGAGGCTGGCTGGGCGATAAATATGGAAAGATGCGAGTGATGCCGATAGGGCTAATGCTGTGCACGGTGGCGATGTTATATGGATGGCTGGGAGTACATACCCAGCAGGGCCTGATGGCGCTCGCCATTGGCGTGGGACTGGGCAATGGACTACAGGTCTCCTTGTATGTCCCATTGCTTGGCGACTTTTTCGGCAGGGCCCGAGTAGGTTCGCTCTTCGGTATTCTCACCTTTGGCTATGGCTTGGTTGGAGGCTGGGGGCCTTTGATTTGGGCCACGCTCCGGGAGGCAACCGGTTACTACAACATGGCGGCATTAGTATCTGCGGTATGTTACGCTATAGGTGTAGTAGCTCTTTTATTTGTGCGGCCCATGAAGATGGGAGGGAATGCTTAGGTTTATTTTACGCAAATCATGGAAGAATTATTAGAGAAAGCTAGAAGCCCGATTCGAAATATCTTTCACCGATTTGGGCCTGAACTATGGGTAGTGACTGTCACTCAGTTTTTCATAGCAATGGGTTTCTCCATTTGTATACCGTTTCTAAGTTTACATCTTTATGAAGATAGAGGTCTTTCCCCGACTCACGTCGGAATGATCCTCTTGTCTGCCGGTCTTTGCTCAGCCGTCAGCCAGGCAATTGGAGGAGCGCTTTCAGATAGATTTGGTCGGCGTCCGATTCTACTTATAGGTGCTCTAGTAAGTGTATTCTCGTTTTCGGGACTAGCTGCTCTTATTGGGATTTCAGCTCCAGTGTGGGCTATTGCCGTTATCTACATTGTTAGTCGCTTAATACTCACTACTACACGTCCTGTCATCTCAGCCATGGTGGCAGATTTCACACCGAAGGAGAAGCTGACGGAAGCATATGGAATACTGCGTATAGGGGCTAACATGGGCTGGGCTGCCGGTCCTGCTATAGGGGGATATTTGTTGACTTTTTTACCGTATGGTTGGCTATTTGGGATTGCGCCTTTAACCTGTGGCATCGTTTTCCTCATTATTTTCTTTTTCATCCGCGAGTCTTCACATACGGTCGGTAACAGGATAAGCTTTCGTAGCATGCTTACCATTGCTAACGACCGGCCCTTCCTGGTTTTCGTGGTGATAAGCATCCTGCTGTTCATAGTTATGGGACAAATGGTCAGTACTTTATCCATCTTTACTGTGGATAAGCTTGAATTCTCTTACCCCCAGTATGGTCTACTACTCACTTTGAATGGATTGATAGTGATTTTCTTTCAATATCCGATGACTCTTGCTCTCAGGCGAGTGGCGAAATTCCGGGCTCTCATACTTGGAAGCTTGCTTTACGTGTTTGGCTATCTGTCCTTAGGTTGGATTACACAGTTCGGATGGGCGCTCGTAGCTATGGCGGTAATTACAGGAGGTGAGATTATACATGCTCCCGTTTCACTCTCAGTGATAGGGGAACTCTCTCCAGAAGATCAGAGGGGACGATATATGGGACTTTTCGGGTTAAGCCAAACCATAGGTATAGCAGTGGGACCTCTAATTGGAGGAGTGCTAATTGATGCGTTCCCCTTTAATCCCGAACTAATATGGGCGCCCATTGCACTGATAGCATTCATTGCTGCAATAGGATACTACTGGTGGGGTCGCCGATTTCGTGTATGACTTGCGATTTCGTATGAGAATCCGCCTCCCTTGCACGGAAAGCATTTAGCTGAGCATGATTTTTCCTTCTTTAACCGTCTACTACAAAGATAAGGAGTGTTATGAGAAGTCTTGCAGCTAATTGTTGGGTAGATTCGTTCTTCTCGCCCAACGGTTATCCCGGCAACTCTTCTCGTCTCCTGCGGTAGTCCAGGTCTATCCGCTCAGCCTCGCCCATCAAACCCTCCCATTCGGCCGTCAACCTCGCCACCTTTTCTCTTAGCGTCATATATTCACGATTCACAGCAACTACGTTCTGGGAATCCTTGTAATGGGAGGGGGCAGCTATTATAGCTTCGAGTTCTTCAATTCGTGCTGTGTTCGCTGCCATCTCCTGCTCTATTTCTGTGATACGTTCCCTTACCGGCGATATGACGCGGTAGTATTCGTTCCGCAGCCGACCCTCGAGTGCTTTGCGTCGGCGCTTTCTCACCGCCGTTGGTGGCTGACGCAACTGCTCTATACTAGGCTGAGTTTCTATCATTTCCGCTTGACCGTCCGGTGACCTGTTCCGCCATAGATAATCGTCGTAACTACCTGGGAAAACTGTTACCTGGCCATCCCGCACCTGAATTACCTTGTTGGCGATCTCCCGGATGAGGGTACGGTCATGAGTGATGAAACACAAGGTCCCTTTGTAAGCATCCAGGGCATCGGTCAGAATCTCGCGGGACGCAATGTCCAGGTGGTTGGTTGGTTCATCCACAAGAAGGAGATTGGCCGGCCTTACGAGCATCCTGGCAATAGCAACGCGGGTCTTTTCCCCACCCGAGAGTACCGATATCCTCTTCGTCACATCGTCACCGCTGAAGAGGAATGCCCCGGCCAGACCGCGCAAGCGCTGTTCTGGTTCGTCCGGTGCTACGCTCCGTAATTCTTCAATTATGCTGTTGTAGGGATTGAGAGATTCTATATAATACTGAGCGAAGTATGCCGTAGTCACATTGTGCCCGAGTACGCGCTGCCCTCTTTCAAAGGACAAAACACCCGCCAGTATGCGCAGAAGGGTTGTCTTCCCGGCCCCATTCATACCTACTATGGCAGCGCGATCTCCCCGCTCCAGTACCAAGTTAAGATCCCGGTATACGACATGTTGC
>Ga0307430_1000359_pt1 | contig 41203 bp, 41 predicted proteins | sample SalMarWE160130MG_FD_202159 | JGI IMG/M metagenome (GOLD analysis project Ga0307430, IMG submission 202159) | Salt marsh sediment microbial communities from the Plum Island Ecosystem LTER, Massachusetts, United States - WE1603-130 | ecosystem: Environmental > Aquatic > Marine > Intertidal zone >...
CTGATATCCGTAAAGCATATGCCGGCTTAGATGAAGAGTTCCCAAACAAGGAACATGTAATGACAACTTTTAGAACGACTCTATCCTTCGTTACTGAGGATCTTTTAAAAGCTGTAAGAATTACCCGATTTCGCAGACTAGCATGGTTCTATAGCTTGATGGTTGCTGTGGTAGATACTCAGGTAGGGATTCCCAATGGCAGTGGACCACATGATATACAATCAGGATTGGAGTTATGTCAAAGAATGTTCAGCATCGATGAAGCACTGAAACAAGAAGAGATTCCCCATGGTTTAAAAGAATTGCATGATACATTATCGCGCTCCACTAGTCATACACCAGAGCGAAGAATTAGACACAACTATTTCTTTGACATGTTGACGTTATCTGAGCAAGATTGGGATTCTTATTGGGACCAACTGAGAACGACCTAACAACATCCAGACTGGGACTGGATAAGAGAGAAGATTAAAGCCAGTGAAAAATAGTGAGATTGCCAGGGTATTTCAGGATATTGCCGACCTCCTGAAAGTCAAAAAGGACAATACATTTAAGATAAGGGCTTACCAGAAGGCGGCTGACTCCATGGAGCAATTGTCAGTAGATGTGGAGCAACTGGTCAAGGAGGACAGGCTGAAGGAAATCCCGGGGGTGGGGGAGGCTATCAACAAAAAAATTAATGAGCTGGTAACTACCGGCTATCTGGAATACTACGAGAAGCTCAAAGCTGAACTTGCTGAGGTTAAAAATGACCAAACTTGATAACCAGCTACCATCCTCTAAGTTGACCCCGTTGGGAGATGCCGTGGCAATAAGACATCTGGAGCAGGCAATCACCGGCGGTAAGCACTGGTATATCGCCTTACTTGAGGCTATCGGGCTGTGGGATACTGCTGAGGAAACCCATAATGGACGCGCCTATGGTTATCTTATCGCCGGCGAAGCTTTTGACTGGCTACTGCTAGCTGAGCGCCTGTGCCAGGCAGTGGATGGTCTGCTGCCAGATAATGAGAAGACTGCCCTCCTCTTTTATAGCGAGCCACCACTTAACCTGCCCACAGGGAAATTCAAGGAGCTTATCGGTAGTGCCAAGTATCACCAATATCTTAACTACTTTTACGGCATTACTGTGGAGGAGGCTCTAATTCTGGTGGTGCAGGAAGAGGTGCGCAAGGAGACGTGGGTTTCAGGCTACTACAAGGAGCGTGATACTACTAATGAAGCTTACCGGCGAATATATGGCGCTACTAAAGCAGTGTTGCTCAGGCGCTTTAGACGGGATAGGGGTTACCCACAGCTCAAGTCTATCAGCCTAACCGAGCTAAAGGAGTTCACCTACTGGCTATTCAAGTATCGGCTGATGCGGTGTGATAAGGCAAGGGTGGCCAGTGACACCAAGAAAGCACTAAACTGGTTGAATAGCAAGGGTTTTTCCAGACGACTGGATAAGCACGATTTTAAGCTAGAATTTATCGATATATTGCCTTCCACGCCGCCCGGTCAAGCTTGAAGCCGGGTAAGTTGTTGTTTCAGCCTCTCCAGCTTATCCTTTATTACCCCTAGTTTATCTCGTTCCTTGTCCACGATAGCTGCCGGCGCCCTGGTCAGAAAGGCTCTATCATTGAGCCTGGCTTCAAGGCGGACAATTTCAGCCTGGATTTGTTCTATCTCTTTCTCCAGCCGTTTCCTCTCAGCTTCCAGATTTACCATGCTTTCCATAGGTATGACTACCTCGGTCTCTTTCAGCACCAATACCAGGGCATTTTCACCTGGTGGTCTTTCCTCTCTGCTATCCAGGAAGGTAACTGGTCTTGCCCTAGCCAGGGTCTGGATAGCTTGAGAATAAGGAGTAATAGCTGGTGTAAGTTTGCCACCATAGATTTGCGCCTCAATCCACCGGGCACTCTCTACATTATATTGAGCCCGGGCATTGCGGATAGAGCGTATTATTTCTATTATGGATTCCATCACTCGCTCTGCCCCGGGGTCAACTGCTTTAGCATCAGACTCAGGGTAAGGGGCTACCACTATGGATTCACCGGCTTGCCACTCTGAAGGTAAGCGACGGTTGAGGCTCTGCCATAGCTCTTCAGTGACAAAAGGCATATAGGGGTGCAGCAAACGAAGCGAGGTCTCCAGAACATAAACCAGCACCGGAACGGGCGATAGCACTTCCTCAGTAGGGCGCAGACGAATCTTGGCTAGCTCAATATACCAGTCGCAGAATTCACCCCATAGGAACTCGTAGATTTGCTTCAGGGCTTCGGCAAACTGGAAATCTTCCAGCAGGCTGGTTACACTGGATACGGTGCGATTAAGCCGGCTCAGAATCCAGCGGTCTTCCATCGGGAGCAAGTCCCACTGGATTTCCAGAGCAGCCCGGCCTGGTTCAATGCTTCTAACCATAAAGCGGGTGGCATTCCACAGTTTGTTGGCAAAGTTACGACCAGCCTCCAGCTTGGCCGGGGTCAGCTTGCTATCATTCCCTGGCGATGTACCGGTGATTACAGCAAAGCGCAAGGCATCAGTGCCATATTCTTCCAGGGTATCAATCGGATTGAGCACATTGCCCCTGACCTTGCTCATCTTCTCCCCCCACTCATCACGCAGCAGACCATGAAGATAAACGGTGTGGAAGGGAATATCCCCGACATCCTCAAGCCCCATCATAATCATTCTGGCTACCCAGAAGAAAAGGATGTCATAGGCAGTCTCCATTACCGTGGTTGGGTAGAAGTAGCGCAGGTCCTCGGTATCATCAGGCCAGCCCAGAGTGGAGTGCGTCCATAGCGCTGAGCTAAACCAGGTATCAAGGACATCCGGGTCTTGCTCTATATTGGTCGAGCCGCAATGGCTACAGGCTTTGGCATCCTCAACGGTTACTGTTAGCTCACCGCAGTCCTGACAATACCACACCGGGATTTGGTGTCCCCACCATAGCTGGCGACTGATGCACCAGTCACGAATATTCTCCATCCAGTTAAGATAAACCTTGGTAAAGCGGGAGGGAATAATGGTAATGCGTCCGTCTAAGACAGCACTGCTAGCCAGTTGAGCCAAGGGTTTGATATTGATAAACCACTGTTTACTGGCTATAGGCTCAATAACCGTCTGGCAGCGCAGGCAGTGTCCCACCGAGTGGATATGGGGCTCAACCTTTTCCAGAAGCCCGTCTTTCTCCAGGTCGGCCAGTATGGCTTCACGGCAGGCGAACCGGTCGAGTCCAACATAGGGTCCTGCACTCTCATTCATACCAGCATCCGGGTTCAGTATGTTTATCAAGGGCAATTCCTGTCGCTGAGCCACCTCAAAGTCCACCGGGTCGTGAGCCGGGGTTATTTTGACTGCTCCAGTGCCAAAGGCAGGGTCAACAGCTTCATCAGCAATGATTGGTATTACCCGGTTCACCGCCGGCAGGATAACCTTCTTGCCGAGCATAGCTCTGAACCGCTCATCGCCGGGATTGACGGCTACAGCAGTATCTCCCAGTATGGTCTCAGGACGAGTGGTGGCTACAGTGATAAAGCCATCGCCTTCAGCCAGAGGGTAGCGGACATAGTATAGATGCCCGCTTACTTCTTTATGGTCTACCTCAAGGTCGGAGAGAGCAGTAGCGCAGCGGGGGCACCAATTGATAATTCGCTCCCCCCGGTAGATTAACCCTTTGTCATACAGGCGGACAAAAGCGGTGCGCACTGCCCGGCTCGGACCCTCGTCCAGAGTAAAAGCCTCCCGACTCCAGTCACAGGACGCACCCAGTCGATAGTGCTGCTCGGTAATAGTCTGACGACAGCTTTCCGCCCACTGCCTCATTCCCTCCAGGAATTTATCCCTGCCGAGCTGATGTCGGTCTAGCCCTTCTTCAGCCAGTAGCCGCTCCACCACCACCTGCGCCGCAATACCGGCATGGTCAATACCGGGCAGCCACAGCGCCGGTTCGCCCTTCATCCGATGCCAGCGGGTCATTATATCCTGTAGAGTAACAAACAAGACATGCCCGATATGAAGCTCACCGGTAACATTGGGTAGTGGCATAATGATGACAAAGGGTTTCTTTTTTGGGTCTATCCTGGCCCTGAAGTAATCATTCTCAAGCCAGAACTGATACCACTTCTGCTCAACCTTACCCGGCTCGTAGGCTTTGGGCATTTCTTGTTGAATTGGTGTTGATTCTGCCATAGTTACCTTTCGTGTGGACTATTTGTTGAACCTCTCCCCCTTTATCCCCCTCTCCTTAGGAAGGAGAGGGGGAGGGATATAGAAGAGAGGCTTCGCCTCTCTTTAACTCTCTTTTAGCGCCTCTTTCATTTTGGGGAGGGGTTTTGGAGAGGGGGCTTCGCCCCCTCTCATTTCTCCTTCTTAGCTAAAAGCTCCACCACCTTGTCCAGTATCCTGTCGGCTACTTCTCTTTTGGTTAGCAGGGGCAGGCTATCCACTTTGCCCTGTTTATCAATCAGGGTTACTTTATTGGTATCGACGCCGAAGCCGCTATCAGCGGCTGTAATGTCATTGGCTACGATTATGTCAAGTTGCTTCTTCTCAAGTTTCTGCCTGGCATTGGCTACCATATCCTCGCTTTCGGCAGCAAAGCCAACCCTGAGAAAATTGCCCTTTACCTCAGTTAGAATATCCGGCGTCCTGACCAGCTCCAGGGTTAGCCCAGCGGCGGCTTCTTTCTTAATTTTCCCTTTAGCTGTGCTCTTAGGCTGATAGTCGGCAACAGCGGCCGCCATAATCAGCGCATCAGCCTGAGCAATAGCCTTGCTCACTGCTTCCTTCATCTGAACAGCGCTTTCAATATGAATGACCTCCATCCCTACTGGTTCGAGAAGAGCGCTTGGAGCGGTAATTAGTATAACTTTAGCCCCTCTGTCCCTGGCTGCCTCAGCCATAGCGTAACCCATTTTGCCTGAGGAGTGATTGCCAACATAGCGCACAGGGTCAATAGCTTCCTGAGTGCCACCGGCAGTAACCACGATGCCTTTACCGGCCAGGTCACCGCTCCTGCCCAATACCTGCTTGATAGTGCCGATGATTGTCTCAACCTCAGCCAGACGACCCAGACCCATTTTACCTGAGGCTAAACGACCATAGGCAGAGTCAACAATAGTAAAACCTCTGGCTTTAAGTTTAGCCAGGTTATCTTGAGTGATAGTGTTCTCAAACATTTCTGTATGCATCGCTGGTGCTACAACAACTGGTGCTGTAGTAGCCAGCACGGTACAGGTGAGCATGTCATCAGCCAAACCGGCTGCCAGATGAGCAATGATATTAGCTGTAGCCGGGACGATAACCACTATATCAGCCGCCTCAGCCAGAGCTACATGCTCAATGCTGAACTCGGAGGTTAAATTGAACATTTCAGTAACTACAGGGTTATTGGTAAGGCTGTGAAAGGTTAATGGACTTACAAACTCGGTAGCTGATTTGGTCATAACCACCCTAACATTAGCCCCTGCCTGAACCAGCTTGCTGGCGATATCAGCCGCCTTATAAGCAGCTATACCTCCGGTTATACCTAACACTATAGTTTTATTAGTTAACATCACTATCTCCTTATCAGGCTAGACTTTGTTCATCAGATAGATAAGCCTTAATCCTATCAGTGTCAAATCAGGGTTTACTGTATCAATTACCGCTGTTTCTCTAGCTAGAAGGTCAGCATAACCTCCGGTAGCCACCACCATAGCTTTTTCCCCTAATTCCTGTTGGATACGAGTCACAATACCCCCAATAAGCCCTACATAGCCGAAGATAATCCCTGAGTGCATGGCAGCAATAGTATTGGTGCCGATAGCATGCTCGGGATGGACTAATTCTACCCGGGGCAGCGCTGATGCCCGGGTAAACAGGGCCTCAGCAGCCGTAACTATGCCAGGGGCGATAGCCCCTCCCAGGTAGTCGCCTTCTTTGGATACTGTATCAAAGGTAGTGGCTGTGCCAAAGTCAACAATAATTACCGGACTACTATAGAGGTGATGGGCCGCGGCGGTATTCACAATACGGTCAGTCCCAACCTCTCTGGGGTTGTCCATACGGATGCGCACTCCCGTCTTAGTCCCAGGTCCTACCACCAGTGGCGAGATATGAAAGTACCGCTCAAATAGCTCCTCAAAAGTACCTAGTAAAGGCGGGACAACACTGCACAAGGATGCCTCTTTAATATCCGATGTATCTAGACCCTCGTGATGCAGCAGGTTCAGCAGTAAGGCAGCATACTCATCCGCCATCTGGTTAACACCCGTAGCTATCCGCCAGGTGGCACGAAGCTGCTCGCCTTCAAAGACCCCTAAAGCAATATTGGTATTGCCAATATCAATTACCAGTAACATGAGCTTCCTCCTCCTACCTAACCGGTCAGGTCTTCTTTTAGTTGCTTAATAACCAGTGGCAGTGCTGGCAAGAGGTCAGTAGCAATCATGCCAGCATCACCTATGATGTTTTTAACCATCTCACCAGCTTCACCATGGAGGTGGACACCACAGGCAGCAGCATCAAACAGGGTTAGACCTTGCGCCACCAGTCCAGCGATAACCCCGGTAAGGACATCACCGGTTCCGGCTGACGCCAGCCCCGGGTTAGCTATAGGGCTAATCCTGGACTGACCATCCGGGCTAACAATAACGGTACAGGCTCCCTTCAGGACAATTGTTTTGTGCCACTCCATAGCCGCCTTTTTGGCAATGCCTACCCTATCTGACTGCACCTCGTCTATAGATACCCCGGCCAGCCTTGCCATTTCACCGGGGTGCGGGGTAAGTATAGCATCACCAGCTAACTGCTGCCACCAGTTCGGAGTTTGAGCCAGGGTATTAAGAGCATCAGCATCAAGGACCAGAGGTAATGGTGCTGACTTTAACCGGAAAAGGGTGGACTTAATAAACCTTATGGCTGATTGGCTTTGTCCCAGTCCACAGCCTAGAAGCAGGACATCGCAATGACTGAGCTCCTGATGTATGAGCCTGACTGCTTGTGGAGAAACGATGCCAGGACTGGATTCGGGTAAGGGGAGATAGGTTACCTCGGTCAGCTTTGATGCTAGAATAGGCTGCAGGCTGGTCGCCGTTGCCAGTGTTACCAATCCTGCCCCAACTCGTATGGCACCACTACAAGCTAAATAGGCGGCACCAATATAGTTGATTGAGCCAGCAACAACAAGAACTCTGCCAAAACTTCCTTTATTAGACCCAAGCGGACGTTTGGGGAGAACTGACCTGGCCCAGCCGTCAGTGATAAGCTCACTAGTTGCTTGTTCTGCCAGATATGATGGTATGCCAATATCAGCTACAGTTATCTTGCCGGCTCTGTCTATTCCAGAAGGATTAAACAAGCCTGGCTTGGGGAAGCCAAGGGTAATAGTATTATCAGCATAAAGGCAGGCAGGGTCTACAGCTCCACTATCGGCATTAAGCCCCGATGGCAAATCCAAGGCAATGATGCGGAGACCTGGCTGCCTCTCTTTGGCTTTACTCACCCTGTCCAATGCTTGCCGTAAACTCTCACCAAGCGGGCGACTCTTACCAGTGCCGAATAGAGCATCAATAACGGCAGTAGCTGATGACAGCAAGTCATCAAGGCCGTCCAGGTTTTCACCTTGGGCTGCTTCAACACAGGTTACGCCGCGCTGCCGAACCGGCTCAAGGTTCGGGTCCCCCGGTGGTCTCTGACCAAAAAGGTAGAGGCTGACTCCCGCCCCCCAGTCGTGAAGGTGGCGAGCCGCCACCAATCCATCCCCGCCATTATTACCAGGTCCGATTAGGATTAAGAGCCGTTGCTTGTCGATAGCACCCAGGATTCGTCTTACCTCTTCAGCCACAGCTTTGCCGGCATTTTCCATAAGCACACTTGTCGGCAAGCCAATCTTGGCACACTCCTGGTCTATTTGCTGCATCTGCTCAGCAGTTACAATTTTCATGCAAAAACCCTCAGGGCAACTTTGTAATTTGAAGTGTAGCAATAAGCTAGACTATGGTCAACTTTTCATAAATTTCTCCAGCTTCTTGGTCATTGCTTCACAGTGTGTTCCCCTCCAGTAGATTCGGTGGCAGGCAGGACACTCCATATATTGACTCTGGGTCTGGAAAACATGGGGTGGCACCAGGTCTTTCACCTGCTGCTTACTCTTTTCCTCCAGAGGCTGATTACACTCCAGGCAGATAGCGAATGGTCTAAATTGACAGTCCAGGTTCAGGGTCTCTACCACCTGCCGCATTTGTCGCTCAGGCTCATCACTCTCAATAAGAACGGCTTTGAGCCGCCCGCTAGTTATTATCCCTCTCCTCATAATCTGGGTATCCTTGGTTAGTATCACCCTGCCCTCATTTAGGGCAGTAATTATCATCTGCCAGTCGTCATCACCAGTGAAGAACAGGGTGTCATACCCCATCATCCTTAACCACTTGGCTAGCTTACCCACATTGTTGTCAACTATGAATTTCATATTGTGTATTAACCCTATCCCCTTTATCCCCTTCCCCTTGATAAGGGGAAGGGGAAGAAATTTTCTTTTAGAGGGGGGCTACGCCCCTCTAAAACTCTCCTTAGATAATACTTCAAGCGAAGAGGTAGGGCTTAAACCTTCTCCCCTTCCCTTGCCGTCTCCTATTTATAGTTAGTCTTTACAAGTGGAGCTCCATCCCCTCGTAACCCAGGGTGATTGGATTATTTAAATCTTCAGCCACGGCGGCTATTTCAGCTTTTATCTCCTCCTCTAACCCGGGGTTCATATGAACCGCAACCACCTGTGGCAAATAGCCCTTAAGCTCTCGGAAGTTAATTAGCTCCTGCTTGAGTAAATTGGGAGTAAGATGTCCTGACTCTCTGCCGAATTCCTCAAACCTGTTTGGTGCAGTAAGTTCGATGATGAGCAATTGGGGCGATACCTGCTCCCAGCATCCACTTAAGCCTGGTCCGGTATCCCCGGTATAGAACACTATTTTACCATCGGGAGAGGTAATCTGGTAGCCAACGGCAGGCACAGAGTGATTCACCGGGACAGCCAGGATGCTATAGCCTTCAATTTGCTCAGTCTTGAGTGGTTCTATCACGGTGAACTTAATTGCCGGATTCCCTTGCGGCCGTTCCAGGAAATTAGGGTAAAGCTCGCCATCCAGCAGGTGAGCAGTAAGGGCATCATACACGGGTAAGGTGGAGTAGATATTAATGGTAGCCTCCGAGAGGTAAAAACTCATGGCAATAGCCGGAACATCCCTGATATGGTCGTAGTGTTGATGGGTGAGCAGTATTGCCTTAAGTTTTTGTTGGGCTGGGAAGGATAGGCTGGAGGTAAGCCCACCGGCATCCAAAGCCAGGCTATCGTCAATTAACAGGCTGAGGAGTTTTGTATTTTGCGATTCGCAGTTGTGTGCTCCCAAGACCTTGATATTCATTGCTCTCCCGCTAGCCCTCCTTTTCCTAATCTGAAACAGAGAAGGGGTTAAAGTTTGTCTCATAGTCATAGGTGTCAATTGCCTCTTTTTTCTTCAGGAAGTTCACAATGGCGTAGGTGAATGGGGTAGCCACGGCTTCGATGACAGTCTTCGCCAGCCAGTGATACAAAACCATTATCAGCACAAACGAAGGGGTGCCGATGAAGGCTAAGGTAATAAATATCAGGGTGTCCAGCCCTTGCCCCACTACAGTAGAGCCGATAGTCCGACTCCATAACCAGCGACCCCGGGTCAGAATTTTCATCTTTGCCAGGATAAAAGAATTGGCAAACTCACCGACAAGATAGCCGCAGAAGGAGGCGACAAGCAGTCTCGGCGTGTAGCCCAAGATACGCACATAAGCCTCCTGCCCTTCCCAGAAAGGAGCTGGGGGCAGAATCTGCCCCACCCAGGCAAAGATGACAAAAATGAGATTGCAAATGAAGCCGAGCCAGATGACCCTTCTTGCCCAACGATAGCCATAGACCTCGGTGAGGATGTCGCCAAAGATATAGCTCAAGGGGAAAACGAATATGGCGGCAGGCAGAATAACGGGACCGAGGCTTACTACCTTTACAGCAATGATATTGGCGGTGATAAGGCAGGTAACGAAAATGGCGGTTACAATCACAAATCGGCGTGAGACATTCATTACTAAAGCCTTTGCTGGCTACATGTTACTAAATCCAGCGCTGGCGACGGAAGAAGTAAAGCATGCCGCTGATAATTACCAGGCAGATAAGGAACACATAGAGGAAGGAGTAGTCAGAATTCCCAAGAGGACCCAAAGGGATGTTCATTCCGAAGATGCTGGCCACCACAGTAATAGGCAGCAAAATAGTAGCAATAATGGTCAGCATTCGGATGACCTCATTGGTGCGATTAGTAGCCAGCGAATCATGGGTATCATTTAACCCTTCAATTATCTCCTTACACTCATCTAAAACATCCCATATCTTATCTACATGGTCAACCATATCGCCGAAGTAAACCGCCAAATCCATCTTGGTAAAGCGGCGTATCCTGGATTCCAGACTGCCGATAACAGCTCGCATCGGCCAGATGATACGGCGAAAGGAAATGACATCACGCCGAAGTATTGAGATTTCCTTTATTGCCCGGGGCATCTCTTCTGAGAAGATATCCTCCTCAACCTTCTCAATATTATCATCAATCCTACTCAATATCGGCAGGCAATAATCAACCAGCCTATCAATTATACGGTAGAGTAGATAACCAGAGCCCTGGCCGAAATGCTCTCGCCGCGATTCTTCATCAATCTGGCATTCCCTGAAAAGCTTTACCAGCGGCTTAAGCTCACCCTTATGCAGGGTAATCAGGTAGTTTTCGCCGATAAATACCGATACCTGGCTGGAGGTAGTTACCCGTGTTTCCTTTTTGAATAGAGGAAAGAGGAAGACTAAAAACAGATAGTCTTTATATTCGTCTATTTTGGGTCGCTGTATTCGACTGAGACAATCATCCAAATCCAAGGGGTGGAAGGGATAATTTTTCGTCAGATACTCTGTCTCCCGTTCCGTCGGTCCCTCAATGTTGACCCAGGTCAGGTTGCCCCAGGTAAGCGATTCCAGATTTAACGGCTGCTCTTTCTTCTTTTTCTGAGAAATGGTCATGGCAAATTATCCTTCTCAATAGAGTTGAATTACTACTAGAGCTGACTACGTTCTACATTTTACCACACTTCTTGTCAGATAGCACCTAACCTGATATACTGATTGATGTAACCAGGTTAATATTCATACATGCCTCATAGTATTTTGACCAGAACCAATCTGGCACCTCAAACATGTTCCTTTGTGGTAATTATAGATGGGGTCAGCGTGGGACGTGCCATAATTCAGCACGCCTCAACGATGCTTGCTGCCCTGACTCTGAAAAGTGAGGAAAATAGCATTACTGACTAATTATAACTACAGGAGATGTCATTGATGTCAACTCATCCATTAGAAGAAATCCTCCATCCACAATCAATTGCTGTGGTTGGAGCCTCTGGTAGTGGTGGACGGGGCTCCGGCTTTCTCTCACCTCTTCTGGAGCTTGGGTTCAAAGGGAAAATCTACCCGGTGAATCCTAAGTACTCCGAGATTGAGGGTATGAAGACTTACCCCAATCTCAGAGAGATTCCCGATTCCGTTGACTATGTGATTTCCGCTGTTCCAGCACCGGAGGTTCTAAATATGCTGAAGGACTGCTCCCAAAAGGGGGTCAAAGGTGTGCATCTTTTCACTGCCCGCTTCAGTGAGACCGGACGTCCAGAGGCTGCTGACCTCGAACAGGAAATATTGAAGCAGGCAAGAAAACAGGGTATCCGCCTCATTGGCCCAAACTGCATGGGCGTCTATTATCCCCGGCAAGGAATATCCTTTAGAGATGGGCTACCCAAGGAGTCAGGGTCAGCAGGACTAGCCTCCCAGAGTGGTAATGTAGCTGGAGAGCTTATACAAGCAGCTACATTGAGGGGCGTCTATTTCAGCAAAGCCATAAGCTATGGGAATGCTATTGATCTCAATGAGTCTGATTATCTCGATTACTTTGTCCAGGACCCGGAGACAAAGATAATTCTGATGTATGTTGAAGGGGTGAAGGATGGCCAAAGATTTTTTAATTCACTGCGCCGTGCAGCCTCGACCAAACCTGTCATTATTATAAAAGGCGGCCGGGGAAAATCGGGGGCGAGAGCTACCGCTTCACACACTGCCTCCCTAGCCGGGTCTGTGAAGATATGGGAAACCGCTGTCACTCAGGCAGGGGCTATTTCTGTTGAAAACCTTGATGAATTGATAGACATGGCTGTTTCATTCTATTTTCTACCTCCAATTAGAGGTCGGAGGGTAGGCGTAGCTGGGGGAGCTGGGGGAGCTAGCGTCCTGGCTGCCGACCAATGTGAAGAAGCCGGGCTCGATGTTATCCCGCTACCAGCAGACTTCCGAGAGGAATTAAGGAGTAAGGGTGTCACCATCTGGGACTGGCTTGGAAACCCGGCAGATATGTCGATCAGGGAGGATGATAATTTCAGTGTTGGCGCTGTGCTGGAGATGATGGGCAGGAATCAAAATTTTGACCTCCTCATCGCCATTATCCGTGGGCCATATCACGGATGGCACAAAGAAATGTCGGTTGAAACTTATGTTGAGGAATATAGACTAAAAGAGAGTAGACAGAAGCCATTACTAACCGTGCTGGCGGATGGGGGTCTGGGCATCGATGAGAATGACGATTGGAGTGGGAAGCTGATGCACCAAGTGAGAATGCAACTTATAGCTGCTAATATCCCCTTTTATCCAACCATCGAGCGAGCAGCCAGAGCTGCCAGAAAATTGATAGACTACTACCAAAAGAGAAGATAGCACCACCTTCTCTCTACAATTGATACCAGTCCTTTATCCCTCTTCCGCCTCTGTATGCCATTGCACTCAGCCATCAAGGCGCTAGCTCCCATAAGCACATCGGTCATAGCTGGCCTACAGCCAGTGTAGCTATGGCGGTGGTAGAGAGCAAATAAAAGAGCCAATCGCCCACCAAGCTCATACTCACCATTCAGGAACACGTGCTCCCAGGGAACAAACACGTTGTCAAAAACCGTCAGGGAATCGGCGCCCCCATAAGGTCCGGGTGCCCCCAGCTTCTTATGGGTGTTAAATTGGGTGGAGCTAACAATTAGCTTCACACCCTCAGCATCAGCGGGGACAACACAGGAAACTGCCCAGTCTCCTTCGTCTTCTACTAGCCGCCTGGTGGGTATTACCGGAATCCACTCCACAACTGGAGCATACGAATTGTGCACCTTGGCTCCCCTGATAACAATGCCATCGCTCAATGTCTCCACCCTATGGACATAGAGGTCAGGGTCCAACTGCTCATAAGGGAAGCACGCAGTGGTGACAGGCACATCACAGTCAATAAACCCTCTGTTATTAAAGACGTCCCTTTTATTGAGGCAAGTTACTTTGCCTTGTAGTCAGGCGCTCTCTTCTCGGCAAAGGCTCTGGCTCCCTCCATGAAGTCCTCGGAGGTTCTGACACGGTTAGCCAAATCTCTTTCCAGCTGTAAGCCTTCTCCTAGGGTCATGCTATAACCCCTGACCATAGCTTCCTTGGCTGCCATAACCCCCAGGGGTCCTTTCCGGCAAATAGTCTCCGCCCACTCCTTGACAGTAGGCATCAGCTGGTCTAGCGGTACAACCTTATTGACCAGACCAATACGGTATGCCTCCTGGGCATCTATGGGTTCTCCTGTAAGTAGTATTTCGGCTGCCATAGCCCGGGGAACGAATCGGGGCAATCTCTGGGTGCCACCACCACCCGGCATGAAGCCAATGTTTACCTCCGGTTGGCCCAGGCGAGCATGCTCGGCAGCTATCCTTATATCACATTCCATGGCCAGTTCCAAGCCACCGCCCAGAGCGAAGCCATTGATAGCAGCAATAAATGGCTTCCATATCTGGTCAGGACGTATTGGTGCAACCATTCCTTTCACTACCATCGGACCGGGACGGAATTCCTTTATATCAGCGCCAGCCGAAAAAGCCTTATCGCCAGCCCCGGTAATGATGCCAACCCATAGGTCAGGGTCATCCCGAAAATCTAACAGTGCATCATTTAACTCCTTACGAACCTGCATACTTAGTGCGTTCCTTGCCTCAGGACGATTAATGGTAAAGATGGCAATTCTACCTTCCTTCTCATAATCAACAGCCATTAATATACCTCCCTTTATAATTTCTTTTTGATGATGTCTATTTAAATTGCAATCCTATTTAGAAGATATCACCTCCTCTCACACGGGCTTTGTTATAACCTGACCGAATGGGGAAATACGCTTTGAATTCTAACAGAGAGCTTGTGTTACCGTCAAGTTAAAATACGCGGGAGATTGCTTATCCACCTTTGTAGGCTCTATTAACCCTTCAAATTTTCCTTGATAGACGCCCCCGGCAATGAGCCGACAGAATTGACAGTTTAACTTGGATTATGCTATATTCTGCCTACTGGCAGCGTAGCTCAGTGGTAGAGCAGAGGACTCATAAGCCTTTGGTCGTGGGTTCAAATCCCTCCGCTGCCATTACGGATACAAAGGGCGTCTTTTGCCTTATTATAGGTATTGACAAGAAGTAGTGCCTAGTCTATATTTGGCTTGACCAGGACCTAAAGCACTCCATGACAGGAAGAGGTGAGTAGATATCGCAGAGAAACTACTTGAAGTAAAAAACCTGAGAACCTATTTCTACACCCAAGAAGGCGAGGTAAAAGCCGTTGATGGCTTGTCTTATTATATCAACAAAGGGGAGAGTGTCGGCCTCGTTGGTGAGAGTGCTTGTGGCAAGAGCGTGAGCGCTCTTTCTATCCTGCGCCTTATTCCCTACCCTCCGGGCATTATTGTCGGCGGTGAGGTTATCTTTAATGGGCAGGACCTTCTCCAGATTAGTGAGAAGGAAATGCGCCATACTAGAGGTAACCGAATAGCCATGATCTTTCAGGAGCCGACGACATCTCTAAACCCGGTACTCAGCATCAAACGCCAGTTATCCGAATCGCTGGAGCTGCACCGTGGGATGGATAAAAACACAGCCGCTGAGGAATCAACCAAATTACTAAAGTTAGTGGGCATACCGGATGCCGAGAGGAGGCTAGAAAACTACCCCTATCAATTTAGCGGGGGGATGCAACAACGGATAATGATTGCTATGGCGCTAAGCTGTAATCCCGAACTACTAATAGCCGACGAACCCACCACCTCGGTTGATGTTACTGTGCAGGCGCAGCTTTTGGAAATAATGGCCAACCTCAGGTCCCAGTTCGGCACAGCGGTGATTATTATAACCCATAACCTAGGAGTAGTCGCCCGCTATGTCGACCGGGTAAATGTGATGTACGCCGGGCAGCTTGTAGAGACAGCAACGACAGATGCCCTATATGGCAACCCAATGCATCCCTATACCATAGGGCTTCTGGCATCGGTGCCGCGGTTGGACTTGTCTCGAAAACGCAAGGTGAGCATTATTAAGGGCTTGCCGCCTAATCTTGCCCGTCTACCGAAGGGTTGTGCCTTCCAACCTCGTTGCGAGTATGCTATCAGTAGGTGTAATGAGGAGAAGCCGGAGTTAAAAAAAGTAGGGAAGGACCACTACTCGGCTTGCTTTAGAAGTGGAGAGCTACAAAAATAAGTGAGGGCTTACTAGTGGCAAGAGACGATGTTTTAGTCGAAATAGAGAATCTTCACATGTATTTCCCGGTAACTGCGGGTGTCCTACAGAGGAAGGTAGCCAACGTTAAGGCAGTAGATGGGATAAGTTTTTATATAAAGAGAGGAGAGACCCTTGGGCTGGTGGGTGAAAGTGGTTGTGGCAAGACCACCACCGGGCGTTGTATCCTGCAGCTCTATGAGGTCACGTCAGGCAAGGTGTTCTTCGAGGGAAAGGACCTCTGTAAACTTAAGGCTGGCGAGATGAGAAGTATGCGGCGGAATATGCAGTTGATATTCCAGGACCCCTATGCCTCACTCGACCCCCGTATGACCGCTGGTGACATCATCGGTGAGCCAATGCTGGTTCACCACCTAGCCAAGGGCAAAGAATACAAGGAACAGGTTGCCGAGCTATTTAGGATGGTGGAGCTTGAGCCCAGGATGTCAGACCGCTACCCCCATGAGTTCAGTGGTGGCCAACGACAACGCATCGGCATAGCTCGAGCACTGGCGGTGAAACCCAGCCTTATCATATGCGACGAGCCGGTTTCGGCACTGGATGTTTCAATCCAGGCACAGGTCATCATTCTGCTGATGAAGCTCCGCGAGGAGTTTAACCTGACCTACCTATTCATCGCTCATGACCTTTCGGTAGTCCGCTATATCAGCGACCGGGTGGCGGTGATGTATCTGGGTAGAATCGTAGAGATTACAGATAGTGATGAACTCTATGATAATCCGCTTCACCCCTACACCCAAGCGCTACTGTCAGCAGTTCCGATACCTGACCCGGTGGTTGACCGCCAGCGAAAGCGGATTCTGCTAACCGGTGATGTGCCCAGCCCGGTCTTTCCACCCAGTGGCTGCAATTTTCACCCCAGATGTCATAGGGCAATCGACTCCTGCAAGGAGCACGTACCAGAATTAAGGAACATGGGTGGTGAGCACTGGGTAGCCTGTCACCGAGTCTAGACTGTTGATGTTTGGCTAAACCGGTGAGCCTGACTATCAACAGAGGAAGAGAGAGACTGCCTATCCAGTTGATAACCCTTTTGTTCCTCCCGTAGTAAATAACCTAGAATTGCCTATTGAATCAAGCTTAACAGATGCCCTAGAATATCCTATTGGATGAAGGTGAGAGATGTCTCAGTCTAAAAAGAAGGGAACGGCTAACAGACCAGCAGAGAAGGCGCCAGGTTCCAAAGCTACAGATAGAGACCAGAAAGGGAGATGGACAACATATATTATTATTGCTTCGGTAGTTGTCGCCGTAATCCTGATAATATTTGGTTTCTTCTATAATCAGGAGTATGTAGCACCTTTTCGCCGCACCATAATTACAGTGGATGGCACCTCTATCGACATGGGTTACTTCCTGAAGAGAACCCGGCTGGCTAGCGCTGACCCTTTCGCTATGCTTGACACGCTCACCAATGAACTGCTGATTAAACAAGGAGCACCACGGTATGTTGGGGAAGCCACCCCGGAGGACATTGAGCGGGAGTTGAGGAGAATAGCCCGGGGAGGGAGCGAAACTATTTCTGAGAGCGAATTTAAGGAATGGTACCGCCAGCAGCTTAATGAAACCGGCTTCTCAGAGTCTGAATACAGAGAAATTATGCACACTAGTTTACTAGCCGCTCGCCTCCATGAGTATCTAGCCGAAAGAGTGCCCACAGTAGCCGAGCAGGTTCACCTTCACATCATTCCATTTGAAACGTATGAGGATGCGGAGAAGATAAGGGCAAGGTGGGAAGCAGGAGAAGATTTTGCTGACCTTGCCCGGGAAGCATCAGTGGATGAGCTATCCAGGGAAAAAGGAGGGGACTTTGGCTGGTTGCCCCGCGGCGTTATGGAATCCAATTTCGACTATGTGGCATTTAGCCTCAGTCCCGGTGATGTAAGCGAGCCCCAGCTATATACAAGTGAGTCCCAACCAGATGAAGAAAGCTACTACCTCCTTATGGTTTCAGAGAAGGCTGATGCCCGAGAGCTGGATGAGGACTCCCTCCAAAGGCTGAGGGACAGGGTACTTGAGGGCTGGCTTTCAGAAGAAACAAAACTCCATGAAATAAATTTTAACTTTAACTCTGAAATCTATGCCTGGTTAAATTGGCAACTGTCGAAAAAATAACCGCAGCTGCTATCAGGTATCGTGCGGCTCTGATTAATTTGATAATATATTAAGGTAGGCACGAGAAAAGTGATACGGGTTGAAAATTTAACCAAATATTACGGAAACCGCCTCGCCGTGGACAATATTAGCTTCAATGTAGAAAAGGGGGAAGTCGTAGGTTTCCTCGGCCCCAATGCGGCGGGAAAGACGACTACGATGCGCATCCTTACCGGCTTTCTGGCACCAACCAGGGGTGATGTATGGGTCGCCGGCTACAACATACTAAGCCATTCCCCGAAGGCACGTCAGCACATTGGCTATTTCCCAGAGGTGATACCCTTATATACCGATATGACCGTCCGCTCCTACCTTGACTTCTCAGCCAGACTCAGGGGTTTAGACAAAAACAGGATAAAGACCAGAATAGAAGAGGTGGTAGATATATGCCGCCTTGAAGAATATATCGATGTGCTTATTGGCAAGCTATCGAAGGGATTCAGGCAGCGAGTCGGCGTGGCTCAGACGATAATCCATGAGCCGGAGGTACTAATTCTGGATGAACCAACGATAGGCATCGACCCCATTCAGGTAGCTATGACCAGGCAGCTCATCAAGGAACTGGGCAAGGAGCGCACCGTCCTTCTCTCTACCCATATCCTCTCTGAAGTAAGCATGACCTGTGAGCGGGTGATTATTATAAATGAAGGCAGGATTGTGGCTGAGGACCGTATTGAGAACCTTTCCTCCATGATAGGTGGTTCCAAGCGTATCCGCCTGGAAGTAGAAGGCCCCTCTAAGCAAGTGGCCGAGCGTCTAAGGCGAATCAAGGGTGTTCTCCGGGTCAGCTACCAAGACTCTCACTACGTTGTCGAATGCTCTGCAGGGCAGGACCCTCGTGGCAAGATAATGGAAACCATAGTCCAGGGTGGTTGGACTCTGCTCTCCATGGAATCCATAGAAATGAGCCTTGAGGACATCTTCCTTAAGTTAACCGCTGAAGAGGAAACAAGCCAGTGAGAAACACGACAACCATCGCCCTCAAGGAGTTCAAGTCCTACCTGGCATCGCCTATGGCCTACATAGTGATTTGTATCTTTCTGGTGCTTACCGGTGTCTTCTTCGGTATCAGTCCTACCACCTATCTTGAAACAAGCATCAGGGGTCTTTGGGAATTCTGGGGCATCCTGTTTCTGTTATTATTGACCGCGGTACTGACCATGCGCTTGCTTGCTGAAGAGAGAAAAATGGGCACCCTGGAATTATTGCTCACGGCACCGGTAAGAGACAGCGAAGTAATAATGGGGAAGTTCCTGGGTAGCCTGTGCATCCTTGTGGTAATGCTAGTGCTCACCTTTTACTATCCCATCCTCCTAATGTGTTTTGGTGACCCTGATATGGGGCCCATTGCCACCGGTTACCTCGGACTCTTTCTTCTGGGTTGTGCCTCCCTGGCAGTGGGATTATTTGCCTCATCGCTGACCTCAAACCAGATAGTGGCGGCAGTGGTTGCCGGAGGAATCCTCTTTGCCCTGTGGTTCACCGGCATGGTCGCCAACTTACTCCCCGAAGCCATAGGAGAAGCCATTGGCTACTTCTCACTCTCCTATTACTTTCCTGACCTTATGAGGGGAGTAATTGATACCAGAGGCATAATTTATTATCTAAGTATCACCGCCTTGTTTCTGTTTCTGGCAATAAGGTCTCTTGAAAACAGCAGGTGGAGCTAAATGCAGACTAACCCCAAGGTTTATAGGTCTTCTGGGCTAATCGCCGTGCTCGGGCTGCTAGCCCTGCTGGTGGGTTTCATAGTTATGCTGGTGCTGCCCGGTATCCAATACGCAGCCTGGGGTATCTTGGCACTAGGAGTAATACTGCTGGCCATAGCCTTTATCATTGATTTCCGGCGAGTTAGTAGCGCCCTCACTGGCCGTCGCGGCAGGTTCGGCGTTGGCACCACGGTAATGGTTTCAATTTTCATCGGTATTTTCATTCTAGTTAATGCTATTAGCATCGGAAACTATCACCGTTTTGACTTCACCGGTGTGGCGCAATTCACTCTCACCTCCCAAACAAAGGAAGCTCTCAGCGAGCTGGAAACACCGGTGCAGGCTCTGTGCTTCTTTACCCCCGTTGACCCCTATGGTGGCCTTAATAGCTATGTCACTAACTTACTGACCGAGTACCAAAACTATACCGACCAACTGAAGGTAGAATATATTGACCCTGATGAGCATCCAGACCAGGCTAGACAATATGGTGTACAGCTATATTCGACAGTTGTCTTTGAAAGCGAGACCCAACGCCGCTTGGTATGGCCACAGGAGATTCTAGTACTAGAGGGGCAAGAAATCGTTGCTGTAGAAGCGGAACACGCCTTTACCAGCGCCATTCTGGAGGTTACCGGGACTGTCCAGAAAAAGGTATATTTCCTCACCGGGCACGGTGAGAGCAATATTAACTCCACCGCCCCTAATGGCTATAGTAGAGCTAGGCAAGGTCTGCTCGATAACCTCTATAAGGTAGGGACACTGAACCTCATGCATACTCCCGGCATACCTGAGGATTGCGCCGCCCTGATAATTGCGGCGCCGCAGAAGTCGCTAACCAGCAGTGAGATTGAGATTATTGAGCGCTACCTTGAAAATGATGGCTGGCTAATGATTCTAACCAATCCTGAATCTCCACCAGAGATTAAGCAATTGCTCTCTGCTTGGTGGGTTAATATTGAGGATGGAACTGTTATCGACCCATCGTCTTACGTGGCTCCCAGTATGGATAGCCCTATCGTGCCCAAGACTAGAAATTACTTCGGCCTGTCAGAGACCTACTTTCCCGGAGTTACCGCAATCATTCCTCAAGATGATTACCCGGAGGATGTTATCTTGCTCCCACTGCTCTATACGAGCCAGGATAGCTGGCTGGAAAGGGATTTCGACCCCCTGAAAGAGCCTGAATTTGATGAGGGAATAGACCTGGAGGGTCCCCTGGCCCTCGGTGTTCTCATTGCTACTGTCCCAGCTGAGGGAGCTGAAGAAGAATCACCTGAAGAAAGTGAAAAGACCCGCTTGATTATCATTGGTGATTCTGACTTCGCTTCCAACCAGCATTTTTACAACGGCGACAACGGCAATCTCTTTCTTAACTCAGTAGAGCTTCTTACAGCAGGGAAGGAGCTAATTTCAATCGAACGCAAGGTTCTTCCCTTCCGCAGACTAATTGTTGGCGCAGAGGCAGCCAATTTCATTAGGATTTCCAGTATCTGTCTGCTACCGCTAATAGTGTTGTTGGTAGGAGGCATCATCTGGTGGCGAAGAAGGTAGTGAGACAGGCTTATCTTGGAGAGGAAATCACTTGAGACTCAGAAATATCCTTATTCTGCTGGTTATTCTCCTTGCTCTAGGAGGATACTTTTACTTTTCCAACATTCCTGAGCCTGCTCCAGAGCCAGAGCCAAAGCTGTTCGTATGGTTGATTGAAATGGATGAAATACAACATATTGAGATACGGCTCCCCCATGAGGACAAAAGCGAGGCATTTATTAAAGTAAAAGAAGAAGATAAGTTCCCTTGGTACTTTGATGACCCCCAAAGGTCTAATGTGGATGTGGAGCGATGGGGGGGAGGCATACCGCTTCTTTTAAGCGGCCCCGGAACAGATAGGATAATTTCCGAAAATGCAACGGAAGAAAAACTGGCTGAATTCGGCTTAGCTCAACCACAAATGGAAATAACTTTAACCTTAGAGGACGGGAGTATCCTGAATATTGCAGTAGGCGATAGGACGCCAGGTGGTAATGCCTTTTATGTACGAGCCCCAGGCTCAAACGCCGTATGCTTGGTGGATTATACCTGGTACGAAGTGCTTGAACGCCTGGTCAAAGAGCCACCCTATGCTCCCCCTTCAACTGATTAACCAGCAAAACTCTAGCATAGACCCTCTAATACTGCTCATCAAAGATAAATAATCTCACTGGGGGAGGTATTTTTGCCATTCATCCCGAATGTGTGGGTAGTGAGCGGGGATGTAAAAAAGGCCGTTACCGCGTGGCCGGGAAGGCTGACGAATTAACTTCATCCTGGCCTCCTGCGGGGTTCTACCTGCCTTACGACGATTACAGGACACACAGGCACTAACTACATTTTCCCAGGTATGTTGTCCGCCCCGGTATCGAGGGATGATATGGTCTAAGGTAAGCTGTCGAGTTTCCTTACCACAATACTGGCAGGTGTATCGGTCACGCCTGAAAACCTCAAGTCGGGTCATCTTTCTGTCAAACCGATAGGGGCGCTTAACCATAGAAGCCAGCCGGATTACCGAGGGCACCGGGAACTCACAGTTGACTGAATGAATAAAGCCTGAGCCATTTTCCAGCATATCGGCCTTATTTTGATAAAGCAATACTACCGCTCGCCGGACCCGACAAATGTTAAGTGGCTCATAGCTCTGATTTAGCACCAGGACGGGAAGGTTTATCATCATCGAATCTTCTCTCTACACAAAACCTTGCTCATTCTACTAGAAAACTTTTGCTCTTGCAAGCTTTGATGTTTGCCTTAGTCTTAGCGCCCCTTTTAGCTGCTGCGGCGTGACCTTTTTGAACTATGCCGACCAGCAAAGTAATCAGGGGCTATGATGGTAAAAGGTGTGCTTATTCGCTGGTCTGCAAACCTAGAGAGTATCGGACTGTCCAGCTCATCTGCTGAGCAGTTAGTAGTAATTACGGTCGGCAGCCGGGCATTATAGCGATGGTTAATGACCTGATAGAGTTTTTCCTTTGCCCAGGGGGTCGTTGTCTGCTTGCCGAAGTCATCAAGAACTAGCAACGGGGCATTCTTGACGCTTTCAAAAAGCTGGTCGTAGGATATCTTGCTCTCCGGGCTGAAGGTAGAACGCAGGTGGTCAAGGAAGTCTGGCACCACGATAAACAGGGCTGGTTCTTTCATTTGATAGCGATAGTTAACGATGGCTGCCGCCAAGTGGGTCTTGCCGCAACCATTTTCACCCTGAAGCACCAGCCAGCCATCGAGGGACTTGGCAAAGTCAAGGGCTAAACGGTAAGCTGCCTCCAGGTTCTGACGCTGTTCTATCGGCAGATTAACCCGCTTCCAGTCAAAGTTGTCAAAGGTCATATTTTTCTGCAGTTCAAACTCAGGAGCCCAGCTAGAGGTAAACAGCGCCGGCGTTTTTTCATCAATGGCATATATCTGGCAAAGGTCGGCAGCAATCAGGCGAGTGCGTATTCTATCCTCCAGCTCTTCAACGGGGACAATAGAAACGATTACCGTAGGTAGCTGATTATTGAAACGGTGATTCAGCAACTGGTCCAGCTTTTCCTTAGCCCAGGGTGTGCCGGATTGAGCACCTAAATCATCCAAGATTAGTAGAGGAGCATTGCGCACTTGTTCAAAGAACTCATCATAAGGCATTTCACTACTTGGGCTGAAGGTAGAGCGCAGGTGGTCGAGGAGGTCTGGAGTTGTGATATAGAAAACAGGATGATTGTTTGCTATACAATGGTTGGCAATAGCCGCGGCTAAATGAGTCTTGCCACAGCCACTGGGACCAGCCAGGACCAACCATCCTTTAGACTCGGCGGCAAATGCCTTGGCTGCCTCGTAGGCACGACTAAACTGTTCTTGACTGATAGGACTCTCGCTTTTACCTTGAGAGAGCAGGTTATCAAAGGTGAGGTGAGTCAGCGAGCCCAGGTTACTATATCGCTGTAAACGAGCCTGACGTTCCTCATCTAGTTCCTGCTGAGTGCAGCGACAGGGAACAACCCGACTGAAATCCGGTTTCCCCGAGGCCAGAAGAGGATGAACGAATCCCGCCCCTTTGCAAATAGGGCAAACTGACTCCGGTGAAACCTCTCCCGCTTCAACGTTTGAAGATGTGCCCATATTTTTGTTTGCTGTATTTATCCGGGTCTGTTTTTTTAGAATCTCGCTTATATGCTCCATCGCTTCTACCTTCCGTTGACCAGCGCTCCAAAATTGCCGAAATGTAGCTCCACTTGTGTATGCTTTGCTTGGTCGCCTCTTTGATGGCATCCCCAATCCAGTCTTGAGGATAGAGCTTCTCTGCCTCCTTTAATTCTTCAGCAACCATCGGGGTCAGCATACCAATATTCTGTTCATAAAGGGTAAAGATATCAGGCGGCGGCTCGGTCTCAATATCAGGATAAGCCTGTCCTCCAGCTTTCAGTCCGGCGAGGACAAGCTCACCATTCCGAATTTTAGCCACAACCCGTCTATCGGATTCAGTGTTGAGGAAATAAACGTCTTCTGGCTTCCTGTCTATTACTAATACTAGATGCAGGATTGTTCCCCGTTTAACTGCCATTTCCAGGGCATCACCCAGCACTTCATCAGGCGGTTTTTCTCCCTCTCTGAGGCTGCTCATCAGGCTTGTATTGCCCAACAGCTCCCGATAAGTGGTGAAACGAGGGTAGCCCCGTTTGCCATAAAGTGACCAAAAAATGTGGAGGGTTATCTTCAACTCGGCAATGTCGCTGATTTGTGGCAGCAGCCTGCTGAAAAAAATGTTAGGTATGGACGTAAACTGCATCTTGGCTGGGAACCCACTAAACTGCTTCATAATAAACTTGGCTCTTCACTACCAATATTTTCAAACCTAGTTATTCTCGGTACAAAACGAAGACTTATTTGCCCGATAGGACCGTTACGGTGCTTGGCAACTATAATATCAGCCGGCGGGGGGTATTGTTCACCCGAGTGGGCAACTTCCCAGGCTTCCCTGGTCGGATAATGTAATTCGTCGCGGTTGACAAAGACGACAACATCAGCGTCCTGTTCAATGCTACCACTTTCCCTCAGGTCGGAAAGCTGGGGAACATGTGAGGCGCGGAATTCAGAGGCCCGGCTAAGTTGTGACACCGCCAGCACCGGCGTATCAAGCTCGCGAGCCAATCCCTTCAGGGAACGAGAGAGGAGGCTGAGCTCTTGAACCCTACTTTCTGTTCTACTATCTGTCTGCATCAGGTGCATATAGTCAAGGATAATGAGGTCAATATGATGTTCTTGGTGAAGTCGCCGCGCCTTGCTCCGCATCTCCACCATTCGGAGTTGAGGAGTATCATCAATATAAATCGATGCCTCAGATAGTTGGCCAGTGGCCTCCATAATCCTTTTTTCCTCTTCTTCAGTGTGCAGCCCGAGGCGAATGCGACTCAAATTGACCCCCGACTCGCCGGATAGCAGCCTCCACACCAGCGAATCTCGCGCCATCTCCAGACTAAATAAGGCTACACAAGCCCCCTGCTCCACAGCAGCGTTTCTGGCGATATTAAGGACGAGACTGGTCTTACCCATGCTTGGCCTGCCACCGACAATAATGAGGTCGGAGTGCTGAAATCCGCCCAGAAGTTCATCCAGTCCAGTAAAGCCAGAGAGCGTATAAGGGAGTGTTTCTTCGTAGCCTTCCACTCCGAGAGTCGGACTGGGGGCAGCCTCTTCAAAGTATTTGTCCAGTATCTGGCGAATATGGACGAAGTCTCGGGGGCTTTGCCCATGACGCAGCCTAAACAGGACATCCTCCGCCTTATTTAGGCTAGTATCGACATCAGGGTCTGCCTCATAGCCAATAGCTTCAATTTGCCGAGCAGCACCTATCAAACGGCGACTAATTGCCAGGCGATAAACAATTTGAGCAAAGTGCTCAATATCAAGCGAGGTAGGCACTATAGATACTAGATGGCTTAAGTAGGCAGCACCCCCACACGCCTCCAGTTTGCCCTGTCGGTCTAGCTCTTGAGCTACCGTAATTTGGTTTATAGCCTCGCTGCGTTGATAAAGGGCGAGGCATGCCCCATATAGCCATTGATTTTGTTCATGATAGAAGTCTGACTGCTGAAGGAAAGTGGCAATTTTGTAGATTGCCGTACCATCTATCAGTAGCGAACCGATTACCGCTTCCTCAGCATCAATATCATGTGGTGGCAATTTTTCGGCATTCAACCCTAGCCCGTCTCCTCTTTAGACTGCTGAAAAAACTTGCTTCTAAGCGGCCTTTTCAGTCACCGTAACCTTTATTTTGGGTACTATATCCTTAGCTAGTCTAATAACCACCTCATAGCTGCCAGCCTGGCGAATTGACTCGTCTAGTTCAATTCTTCTTTTATCAACAGCTAACCCGGTGATGCTCTCTAGCTCGGCGGCAATATCAGCAGCGGTGATTGAGCCATATAATCGACCTTTGACCCCACTCCGGGCCTCCAAAATGACCTCTCTCCCGTTTATATGATTAGCCAGTTCAACTAGTTCAGCTTCTGTTTGAGCCTGACTGCGGGCTTGCATTTCAAGCTGCGCCCCCATAGTATTTACAGACCCTGGCCTAGCTAGTAGGGCTAACTTTCGGGGGATGAGGAAATTCCTGCCGTAGCCATTAGCCACCTCTTTTATCTCGCCGGCTCTAGCCACATTGGGTACATCTTGAAGAAAAACGACCTTCATAAACCTTCCTCTTCTTCATAATTATACTGCACCTTATACTTCACTGTGAAGTATAATTGCGAGAAAATTGGATGATTTTGTTAAAAAAATTGGATGATTTTGTTAAAAAACCTTGACAGCTTAATTACTGGTAAATTTTAGCCGAATAAACCCCGAACACCCTGGTTAGCTTATCCCGCTGTCAATGCAAATTGATTTCCATAGATTGAAGATTTCCACTTAAGCTCCTATAATATATGCGAGAATCGTTCTTGGTGCAAATAGAAGTTGGCTAAGTTCAACTTTTCCTTTGTGCTGATTCATCTTTTGGCTTGGTTGTGAAACAGCCAGCAGTGAGGCGAGGATAATGGGTTTTTTTGATATGGGTCCAATGGAAATATTATTAATCGTTGTCGTAGCCCTGATAATATGGGGACCAGGAAAGCTACCAGAGATTGCCAGAACGCTAGGCAAGGCAATGCGTATTTTAAGGAAATCCACCTCCGACTTTACAGCAGCGGTGACCAAGGAAATAAGCTTAGAAGAAAAAGATTCCCCGCCTCAGCCAAAGGCAAAAAGCGGCGATAAGACCAAGGAACCCCCAGATGTAAATAAGACAGAACCCCATAGCGGCGAGGTAGCCAGCCCGAAAGACCAGTGAGGCGTTAGTGATAAGATAATATGAGTAGTGACGAAAAGAGATTGACCTTCCTCGGACATCTTGCCGAACTACGAAAGCGCTTAATTAGAAGTGTAATCGCAGTAGTAATTACTTCGATTCTTGCCTTCATCTTTGCCGAGCAGATATTCGACATTCTCATTTCTCCCGCGCCCCAAGGCACCAATCTCATCTACATTGAGATGACGGAGATGATCGGCACCTATATGAGGGTGTGCCTCGTCAGCGGTATTATACTGGCTATGCCCTACCTGACCTATCAACTCATCATGTTTGTCTCTCCGGCACTCACCAGCAAGGAAAAGAGGTATGTCTACCTGATTCTCCCCTGGATAGCACTGATGTTTGCCGCCGGTGTCGTCTTTGCCTATTTCATCCTGATACCACGGGTAACAGAATTCTTGCTTACTTGGCCCCCAGGTATAGCCACTCCCCAGCCTAGGATTGGAAATTATATCAACGTCGTGACCAGGCTGCTACTGGCCGTTGGCCTCGTTTTCGAGATGCCGGTACTGACAACCTTCCTATCAAGGCTTGGTATCATCAAGCCGAAGTGGCTGGCTGATAAGCGAAGGACAGCCATTATACTGGCTTTTATTCTGGCTGCCATAATTACCCCTACCATTGACCCCATAAATCAGAGCCTCGTCGCCGTTCCACTGGTTGTTCTATACGAGATGAGCATCTGGCTGGCCAAGCTTGTCTATAAAAAAGAACCTGCTGTGGATACACCTGTATCATCACCGGCATCATAGCCTTGACTAAAAGGTAATAGATGGAATAAAATAGCGCTGACTTTCGGACAATAATCGGAAATAAGCAAAGGGGAAGGAGGTGAGGGCAGTGACTTGGCTACCTGGTCTGAACTTCACCTGAAACCGAGCTGCACAGCTCGGTGCAGGTTCTGCATCGGTCATCTGCTCGAAGACTCCTCCATCCCCAGAGAGGTTAAAAGCGCTCGAGATAATGCTGTGACACTCTAACTACTGCGCTTTAGGAAAGCCAGTCAAGCGATGGTTTGGAGTTCTTCTGCCATCGTTTTTTTATTACTCAAAACTAACTAAAAGGAGCTTGGTAAACAGGAAAGGATAAAAAACTTTGAGTCGATTCTGGTCACTAAAGAAATGGATTATCCTCACTGGACTGGTCATGGGAGTTCTGGCGGCTCTGTTGGTCGAATGGGGAAATCCGCCGAATATGGGGATATGCATCGCCTGCTTTATACGAGACATAGTCGGCGGGCTTGGGTTGCATCGTGCTGGGGCCGTCCAGTACATCCGTCCCGAGATTTTAGGATTCGTCTTGGGCAGCTTTATAGCTGCTTACGCTTTCGGTGAATTTAGAGCCAGGGGTGGCTCCTCTCCGCTGGTTCGTTTCCTATTGGGGGCCCTGGTAATGATAGGAACACTGGTTTTCCTCGGCTGCCCTATTCGTGCTACGCTTAGACTGGCCGGCGGCGACCTCAATGGCATCACTGGATTAGCCGGTGTTGCCATCGGTGCCCTGGCTGGTATTTACTTCCTTAAACGAGGTTATAATCTTGGCAGAGCCGTAAGAATACCGGCTGCTGCTGGCTGGATAGTTCCTTTGGCTATGATTGGCCTGCTTCTCTTAGCTATTCTCCAGCCGGGCTTCATCTTTTCCAGCGAGCAAGGACCTGGCTCACAACATGCTATTCTCGGCATATCTCTGGGTGTAGGGCTACTAGTTGGATTCCTGGCTCAGAGAACCAGGATGTGTTTTGTCGGAGCTTGGCGTGATATTTTCCTAATCAGGGACGGCTATCTGATGAGTGCCGTGGTAGCTTGCTTTGTGGGAGCACTGATTTTCAATCTTATCCTTGGTCAATTCCACCTAGGCTTTGATGGGCAACCAGCGGCTCACAGCAATCACCTGTGGAACTTCCTGGGCATGGCTCTAGTTGGACTGGGGGCTACCTTGGTAGGTGGCTGTCCGCTACGACAATTGACACTGTCCGGAGAGGGCGATACCGACGCCGGGATAACCATTCTGGGACTGCTCGCCGGAGCTGCCTTTGCCCATAACTTTGGTCTGGCAAGCAGCGGTGCCGGGCCTTCAGCCTTCGGCCCACTGACTGTTATCCTGGGTCTAGCAATTGCCATCTGCCTGGGTTTTCTGATGCGAGTGCGATTGTCCTGACATCCAGCATGAAATAAGTATAGGAAATAATAGCCTCTAGGATATTAAGAATGTCCATAACCGTAGATACGAGAGGATTATCCTGCCCGATGCCGCAGCAGATGACAATTCAAGCCATCCGCAAGGCAAAAGCGGGGGAACTTATTGTTGTGCTGGCCGATGAGGGTGGCGCTCGGGACAGCATTATCAGGGCATCCCGAGCGTTGCAACTCCCCTATAAAGTAGAGAAGGCTGCCGACGAGTATAAAATTTACATTTCAAGGGAGGAATTGTGGATAGAAAAGAAATAGATGCCCGTGGATTAACCTGCCCCCAACCAGTCATAGAGACAGATAAGGTGCTACGAGAGTTGAAGAAGGGGACTATGGTAACCATTGTTGACAACGCAGCCGCCCGGGATAATGTTAAACGCTTAGCCGAAGGCAACAGCTGCACCGTTTCAATTGAGAAGAAAGGGGATGACTATTATCTCACAATCACTAAAAATTGAACCAATTGACGCCTCACAGGTAATCGGATTATACTCTCGCTCAGATAGATAGGTGACACTTCAAGGTACAAGGATATCCTTCCTTTAGGTAGTGTTATTGCGAGAAGCTTTGCGACGAAGCAATCTGGGGAGAGGAACGAGATTGCCACACCTTCGGTTCGCAATGACAAGTGATGTGTCACTAATCATACGAACCAGTACTAATTATTGCGCCTGTTGAGTCAATAATATATACTTGGCCTGTCTACAGGTTAGGGAGCGGATGAGTCCCGGTGGGCTTCGCGGACTTCAAATCCGTTGGGGGGCATTAATAGTGTCTTTGGTGGGTTCGACTCCCATGCGCTCCCGCCACACTTTGCCCAGCATTACAGATAGGCACAACGGATATATTCTCCCTTGCTGGTAAGCACCAGACTAAACTGAAGTGGCACCAATAAGGATTAGGATGGCGGTTGTGGTGGTGGCGATTGTATTGATGATGGCGGTTGTGGTGGTAGTGGCGGTGGCGATGGTGGGGGTGGGGGTGGGGGGGCTGGGGGCTGACCACTCCTTATTTTGAGGGGTATATAAACGGCATTGATTACTACTGATAGAGCAACAGCGAGTATCAGGTAATATGGATGTTCCCCAAGATAAACCAAAACCATAACACAGACTATGACTGACAGCAACAGAGCAAGCAGGATATCAGTAATCTTACTTACGTTAATGATACTCTCCTGAAAAGCTAGACCTGAACAATTATAGGAAAAATAAATATCAGTGTCAACCACAACACTAGAGAAGCAATACCCCTATCTACTTCACTTATACCACCTGACGATAGCAGAATAGAGCCTCAACGAATCCCCGAAGCGTGCTGACCTAGTATAGCACCCACTCGTCACCGATAGCACAAACCTGTTATTTCCTATCCATTATTAGCTCGGCGGCTATGCGGCAAGCCGTTGCCACCACATCAAGGCAATGCTCGGCAGTGCCAGACTTTCGCCATTCCTCCGCCTCGGCCGGGTCTGCCAGGTTATAAGTCCTGCCACAGAACAACCTGATGACATCATCACACATAGTACCACCAAATTCCTTGGCAAAGGTGCGGCAGAATGCTCGGCAGGGGCGTAGCGACCGGAGATACCCCTCCTGGTCATCTAGCCTGTCGCGCCCAAAGACTATCCCCAGTGCCATAAGACTGCCAACTACGGCGCCACAGGTCTCACCCCTAAGAGCAATGCCGGGAAACGGTGTGAGCGCCTTAAGGGTTGTGCCATCACCTAATCCAAACTGTTCACTCAGTGTCTTAAAAGAAGATTGCGCACAGTTGCCTGAAATTCTCAGGTATTCTCTTGCCTTTTCGTCAAGCTGGCTCAGAATTTCTTCTCTGGAATGTTGGGTTGTTATTTCCGATTCCTCCTTTCTATTCCTCGATACAAACACGACCTTTCCCTTTCTTGCCTTCTGTCACCCACTTTATAGAGCGCTGGTTGAGGTAGCAACCAAATACTGCAATAGCGGCGCCGCCTACTATGGCACCCCAGCAATCGAATCTAGAAGCCACTACGGAACCACCCCAGATTAACAAAAGCAAGAGATAGAGCAAGGGTCGATTCACATTTTCACCTATATATATTTTGCTTATTGGCATATTTCCCCTCCATTGCCATGCTTCAGCTATCTTGGAAGCCCCATCAACTCAGTATAGCACCCGCTCATCCCCGATACGGCGGGTTATCTTTTTTTCGTCCAGATGCTCCAGGAAAGCCTGGGCATATTTGCGGCTGGTGTTGAATAAATCCCGGACTTCGGCAAGGGTCACTTTACCCTGAGCCTTTATATGGAAAGTAACTTTTTCTACCATCCCGTTATAGACTGAAGCGGAAAAGACCACGCTGTCACTGACTTTAACCACCTGTTGCTGCTCAACAAGCAAATTGAGCAAGTCAGGCTCAGGGATGAGGTCGCCAGAGGGGGCATAGGGATTTTTCACCAAGGATTGTAAAAAGGCATCAATCTTTGCCTGCTGGGCCTGGGTAAGCTGTATTTTATGTAAAGTAAGGCGAGCAGCCAACCCCTCTTCACTCAAAACACCCTCATCAAGAAGCCTTTGCCAAATCGCTGGGGAGTGCTTACCCAGCTTTAGACGGCTCCCCAGTTCCACTTTAGGCATACCTGAACGAGTCGGGAACCTCCGATGATAGTCCTGGAGTATGGAGGTTGCTTGTTTACTCAAACGCTCCCAGCCGGGTGCAGTCAATAGAAGGCAATGCTCCCCCTGACCTATCTCTATTACCCTAGCTTGCTGGACGAGAGATTCTACCGCTGACCGGGCTTCACTGGTCGGCAGGTTACATCGAGCTAAGAGGGCTGGTAGCTCCAGGGATTGCTTTGTCTCCAGCACCGCCATAATAACTTCTTCAGCCGTGCCTTCTTCCTTAACTTTCAGGCTTTGAATGATGTCAGGGCGAAAACGGCGAAGGCGCCTGGCGTGGGAATCAACGACCTTGCCGCCACCCAGGGTCTCCATAGGCGAACGGATAATAAAGTGGTCACCCTGGACCAGCGCCACCGGCTTACTCAGCTCTAGCTGCGCCCAGGTAATCTCACCCGGCTCAAGTTTCTCCTTCTCCAGCAAACGGACTTTAGCCATCGTCTCAGCAGCCCCGGTATGAAAGCTAACGGTAGTATTATGCGACAAGGGACGGCGGAGATACGGAAGCAGGCGTAGCTGCACACTTAGCATAGTAGTCGGTATCAGCCAACCAGGCTTGGTGAGCACATCCCCGCGCTGTAGTTGGGAGGTGGCAATACCGACCAGATTGGCAGCAACTCTACTCCCAGGAGTGGCTGTATTTAGGCGAGCTTTATGCGTCTGTAGCCCCCGTATACGCGACTTTAAGCCGGGAGGGACAATCTCTACCTCCTGTCCCAGAGAGAGCGAGCTGTCTATCAAGGTTCCGGTGACTATAGTACCAGAGCCAGCGATGGTGAAAACCCGGTCTATTGGCAGCCTTGGCCTGCCAGTATCCTTCCTCGGCTCGGTAGAGCTTAGAAGCTCGTCCATAGCCGAAACCAGCTCAGGCAAACCTTCCCCGGTTACCGCCGAAACGGCAATGATAGGAGACTGAGACAAGCTGGTGGGGCTGATTAGCTCCTCTATATCCATCCTGACCAGGCCCAACCACTCCTCATCCACCAGGTCCTTCTTGGTGATGACTACAATGCCTCTTTGTATTCCGAGCAGGTCCAGAATAGCCAGATGTTCCCTAGTCTGTGGCATCACTCCTTCGTTGGCGGCAACAATAAGCAGGGCTAAATCAATGCCACCTACTCCAGCCAGCATGTTCTTAATGAATCTCTCGTGTCCGGGAACATCAACAATCCCCACCTCTTGTCCGCTAGGCAGTTTTAGCCAGGCGAAGCCGAGGTCAATAGTCATACCCCGCTCTTTTTCCTCACGCAGTCGGTCGGGGTCTATGCCGGTCAGGGCTTGCACCAGAACTGACTTACCATGGTCTATGTGCCCGGCAGTGCCCAGCACAAACATCGTATTCCCCCTTTGGCAGCGTTAACTTCCTTCAGAAGTTTTTCAAATGGCAGCCAAATTCCGAAGCACCGGAAGCACAATTTGGTCCTCTTCGGGCAGAACAGAGCGTGGGTCGAGGAGCAGAACATCACCACTGATGCGACCGATAATCGGGAATTTTCCACTCCTTCGCAGCTTTCGAGCCAGAGTTTGTGCTGTGCTTTGGCTTTTTCTCTTACCCCCTCCACCAATGGCCACCAGTCTTGTCGGCAGGGTGCTCCCCGGCAGGCTGCCGCCTCCTATCATGCTCTCCCCTTCTATCACCTGAGCCAAGCCACCAAGAGCCTCAGCCCACATTCTGGCTCGCCGGTCAATCTCCTCCAGCGGTGCCGAGAGCATAGACCACACCGGGATTTTCTTTACGGCTTCGCCCTTTAAGTAGTGAACCAAGGTAGCTGCCAGACCAGCCAGCCTTATCTTGTCAATTCGCACCGCTCGAGCCAGCGAGTGTTTCTTTAACTTGCCGATAAGCTGTTTCTTACCCACGATAATCCCGGCCTGAGGACCACCCACCAGCTTATCTCCAGAGAAAAATACCAGCCCGGCACCGATAGCCACGCTTTGTTGCACCATAGGTTCTGGAGCAAGACCAAAGGTAGCTGTGTCCAGGAAACAGCCACTGCCCAGGTCATCAAGTATCGGAAGGTCATACTGCTGACCGAGAGCTACTAGTTCCTCAAGAGTGACAGAATGGGTAAAGCCTACCACTTGGAAATTACTGGAATGTACCCGCATTAGTGCTACTGTACGGGGATTAATTGCCTGTTCATAATCACTAATATAGGTGCAATTGGTGGTTCCTACTTCAATCAGCTTCGCTCCACTCTGGCGCATTACATCGGGGATGCGAAAGCTGTCACCAATCTCTACAGCCTGACCCCGGGAGACGATTACCTCTTTTCTTTTGGCTAATGCGGTAAGGCCCAGTAGCACCGCCGAGGCATTGTTGTTTACCACCAATGCTGCCTCAGCCCCGGTTAGCTGGCACAAAATCTGCTCGATATGAGTCTGGCGAGACCCCCTGGTTCCGCTATCAAGGTTGAACTCCAGATTGGAGTAGCCCTTAGCGACAGTATCCATAGCCGCTGCCGCCTCCCGGCTAAGCGGTGCACGACCCAGGTTAGTATGAAGTATTACCCCGGTAGCATTAATAACAGGGCGCAGGCTGGGATTCCCCAGCTCACGCAGTTGGGCACAAATGGATTCTACTATCTCATCAATAGAAGGACATGGATTACCAGCAGCGATGGAAAGGCGGTCACGCTCAAGATGCTGTCTGACCAGGTTTACCAGCAACTCCTGCGGATAAATACCCTCAAGCTGCTTAATCCGTTTCTCAGAGATAAGTCTATCCACACTAGGCAGGCGACGAAATTCACTATTCATCAGTATCGAGATTATTGTAACATATCTAAATCTGCCTTCAAAGCTATCCTATCTATAGAGTGTTTATTAACCCCATCCCCCTTTGTCCCCCTTCCCCTTAATAAGGGGAAGGGGGAGATTCTAATAGAGGGGCTACCGCCCCTCTTAGACGCCCCCTACTGAAGATTGAAACAAGGGATATTTTAAAGAGGGGACACAATCCCCCTCTAGAATCTCTTCCCCCTCTCCTTTAAAGGAGAGGGGGATTAAGGGGGTGAGGTAGAATAAACAATCTCTTTACCTATCCCGCTACCAAGTCTGACAAGCAGGAGTGGCTTTGCTTTTTTAAGGTGGAGAATGCTAAAATGCCAGATAGAGTTGGGGTTATCCCCAACTTCAGTAACGGAGGAGTTAGATGACTAAGAGAAAAGAACTCCGCCTCACCCAGAGTGTTCGTGGGGCTGGTTGAGCTTCCAAGCTGGGTCCGGGAGACCTGGATAAAGCTTTATGTGGTTTGCCCTTGATATCCGACCCGAACGTGATTCGAGGCATGGCAGACTTGGACGATGCTGGCGTCTACAAACTAACGGACGAACTGGCTATCATTCAGACAGTCGATTACTTCACGCCCATAGTCGATGACCCCTACATGTTTGGTCAGATTGCCGCTGCCAATGCCTTGAGCGATGCCTATGCTATGGGCGGTAAGCCACTAACAGCTATGAATATCGTCTGTTTTCCCGCACAGTCCCTAGATATTTCGGTCTTAAACGATATACTCAGAGGTGGCATAGATAAGATGGGTGAGGCGAAGGTGGTGCTGGTCGGTGGACACAGTATAGATGATGCCGAACTTAAGTATGGGCTTTCGGTTACCGGTATTGTGCACCCCAAACGCCTGGTGACCAATTCCGGTGCCAAGGCGGGGGATAAACTCATACTTACCAAGCCCCTGGGAACCGGAATCATAAATACTGCCGTCAAAGCGGGAATGGTTGATGAGAAGACAGTAGCCAAGGTTGTAAAGTGTATGGCAACTTTGAATGATAAAGCCTCAGTGCTGATGCAGGAAATAGGGGTTCATGCCTGCACTGATATTACTGGTTTTGGCTTTCTTGGTCACACCGTCCAGCTAGCTCAGAACAGCCGGGTAGGCATCAACATAGACATCGCTTCCATCCCACTCTTCCCGGAAGCAGGTGAGTTTGCCAAGCAAGGATTGTGCCCAGCCGGGTTACACCGCAACCGGGAGTTTTACTCTCCTTGCATAAAAATTGCCAGTGAGGTGCCTACTCATATGCAAGATGTCTTATTTGACCCGCAAACCTCCGGAGGATTACTAATCTGTCTGTCTCCCAGGAAAGCAGAACCGCTGCTCGATAGGCTGCGGCAAGCAGGTGTGGAGGAGGCAACTATCGTTGGAGAGGCAGTCAGCGAACCAAGGGGAGTGGTTACCGCCAAGTAAGCGCCAATATCCCCAGTATCCAGATATCAATCGCCGGTGTGATGAGTAAGAGAGCAAGAGCCGACCCAGTCATCGTCAATATTACAAAGAGATATAAAACAAGAGAAAGGATATAAAGATGAGTGAAATACCTGAAATTGGAAAAATCTCCCCCGAAATCTTTAACGAGTTGATATTTCCACGATTAGGGGCTAAGAGCGACAATATATTGGTGGGGCCTCAGCATGGTGTAGATGTAGGGATAGTAGAAATTGGGGGCAAAGCAGTCTCATTTACCTCCGACCCGGTATTCATCGTCCCTGAGTATGGCTGGGAGAGGGCTGCCTGGTTTGCCATTCACATTCTTACTTCTGATGCCGTGACCTGTGGACTAAAGCCCAAGCTGCTATCTATAGATTTGAACCTACCTATGGAGATGACCAAAGAACAACTGGAGATAATGTGGGATACCATGCACCGGGAGTGTCAGCGGCTTGGAATCTCCGTCATCTGTGGCCATACTGCCAGATATGAGAATTGCCATTATCCTATGGTGGGTGGAGCTACCATAGTTGGTATCGGTGAGACCAATGAATACGTCACTCCCAGGATGATGAGAGCTGGAGACAAGATAATCATTACCAAGGGACCGGCTATTGAGGCAACAGGTATCTTCGCCACTATGTTCCCCCGGCTTATTGAGGAGCAATTCGGGCACGACTTTAGCCAGAGGGCACAGCCGATATTCTATAAAATGTCGGTGGTGGAGGACGCCATGACGGCGGTAGGCGTTGGAATAAGAGAAAACGGGGTTACTGCCATGCATGATGCCACTGAGTGCGGGGTGTGGGGAGGACTATATGAACTAGCCCAGGCTGCTGGTTTGGGGGTAAGGGTAGAAAAGGAGCAAATCGTAGTTGAAGACTGTATAGCAGAGATATGCAGTTATTTTGGCATCGACCCCTACGCCTCTATCAGCGAGGGGACACTAATCATCGCCTGCCGCCGGCATAAAGCCCGTGAGGTAGTGGAAGCTCTATCTCAAAAGGGTATCAATTCCTCCATCGTCGGCGAGTTAACAGAGCCAGGGAAGGGAATGGTACTGGTAGAAGGCGGAAGGGAGAAAAAACTGGAACATCCTATCGTTGACCCCTTCTGGCAGGCTTTCTACAACGCCCTTAAGAAATATAGCTCATAAGGAAGGAAATACAGTGAGGGTAGTAGTGGCCATGAGTGGCGGGGTGGATTCATCCGTGGCTGCGGCTCTTCTTAAAGAGCAAGGTTACCAGGTCAGAGGGGTAAAAATGAAAATATGGGATGGGAAGACTTTCCCGGGGGAAGGAAGGCACCATGGCTGCTACGGACCGGGTGAGGAAGAGGATATAGAGGACGCCCGAAAGGTTGCCCAAACCTTAGGGATTGATTTCCATGTTTTTGACCTGAGTCAAGAATACAAAGCCGAAGTCCTGGATTACTTTTGCCACGAGTACCTATCGGGAAGAACCCCCAATCCGTGCCTCAGATGTAACCGCAAGGTTAAGTTTGATGCCCTGCTTAGCCAGGCTCAGGATAATGGAATTGAGTTTGATTATTTTGCCACCGGCCACTATGCCCGGGTAGAATATGATAACAGTAAGCGCCGCTACCTGCTCAAAAAGGCCAAGGACTTAACCAAAGACCAGTCCTATTTTATCTCCTCTTTGTCTCAGCAGCAGCTTGGGCGCTCGCTCTTCCCTATCGGCAACTACACCAAGGAAGAAGTAAAAAAGATGGCAGTCGATTTTAGGTTAGGGGTTGATAATAAGCCGGAGAGTCAGGATTTTATCGTTGGGGGTTACTCTCCTCTTATTGAGGCAGCACAGCCGGGGCCAATACTGGATAAACAGGGAGATATCCTGGGAGAGCATCGGGGAATCCCATTTTATACCATCGGGCAGCGCAAGGGGCTAAGTATCTCTGCCAAAGAGCCACTCTATGTCACCGCCATTGACCGAGAAAAGAATGCCATCATAGTGGGCAGTAAAGAAGAAGTATATCGAGACGAACTTATAGCCTCAGGGCTAAACTGGATAGCCATAGAAGAATTAAAGCGACCGACTAAGCTCAAGGCAAAGATAAGATACGCTCATAAGGAGACCGAGACAATGGTAACGCCCCTGAGCAAAGACAAGGTTTATGTAAAGTTCAAGGAACCTCAGATGGCAATTACCCCCGGGCAGGCGGTAGTCTTTTACCGTGGAGATGTGGTGATAGGCGGCGGAACGATAGAGAGAACAATGACGGAGACCAGGTAAGGAGGAACAAAAAGGGTGGAGGATGAAGTAGAGAGATTTCCTGTATTACGATTCACTAAGGAAGGCAGAAGTAGCCTTGAGGAGGTAGTGGCCAGAGAATTTCCGGTTACCATCATCCTAAACGACCAAGAATTAGTAACTCTACTCTGTTCCCCAAACAACCTAAAGTATTTGGTTGTCGGCTTTCTTTCCTCCGAAGGGTTACTCAAAAGCAAAGATGAAATCAAAAAGATTGTAGCCGATAACCAGAGAGGTATCATACGGCTAGATACCGTAGAGGCTAAAGGATTTGACCAAGATGCTCTGTTCAAACGACTTATAACTTCGGGGTGCGGAAGAGGGGCTTCTTTTTACAGCGCAGCTGATGCCACCAGCCAAAAAGTAGAGTCCCAGATGGAAATATCAGCTGATGAAGTTTTTACCCTGGCAAACGAATTTCAACATGGCTCCGAGGTTTATCTGGCAACTCATGGTGTTCACAGCGCTGCCTTATGCGACCGGAAAAGCATATTGGTCTTTAGCGAGGATATAGGCAGGCATAATGCCATTGATAAAATCTTTGGGAAATGCCTTCTGGAGGATATCCCCACCGATGACCGTGTAATAATAACCAGTGGCAGAATTTCCTCAGAGATATTGCACAAAGTGGCTAAAAGAGGTATTCCCATAATCATCTCCATAGCTACGCCGACCAACATGGGAGTAAGGATAGCTGATAACCTGGGCATCACTCTAATTGGCTTCGCCAGAGGGAAGAAGATGAATGTCTATACCAATGATTGGAGGATAGTGCACAATGGAAAATAGTGATACCGAACTAATAGAGAAGATAACAAGCCTTAAAAAAAGAAAAAATGCTGTTATTCTGGCACATAACTATCAACTGGGTGAGGTTCAGGATATAGCTGACTTCGTTGGTGATTCCCTGGAGCTAAGCCAAAAGGCAGCCAAAACCGATGCTGATGTTATAGTATTCTGTGGAGTCCTCTTCATGGCAGAAACAGCCTCCATTCTTTGTCCAGACAAGGTAGTCCTGCTCCCAGATAGGCACGCCGGCTGCCCCATGGCTGATATGCTCACCGCCAAACACCTACGGGAGAAAAAGAAGGAGCACCCCGAGGCTACGGTAGTCTGCTATGTCAATTCCTCGGCTGCGGTCAAGGCAGAGTCAGATATTTGCTGCACCTCGGCTAACGCCGTCAGGCTTGTTGAGAAACTGGGCGATGCTGAGAAGATACTGTTTGTGCCTGACCAGTATTTAGGTAACTATGTTTCCACCAAAACCAGAAAGGAAATGCTCCTTTGGCCTGGATTTTGCCCTGCCCACGTTAGGATACAGCCGCAGTATATCTCCAGACTAAAAGTGGAGCACCCACAAGCCAAAGCGGTAGTTCACCCGGAATGCAGGCCAGAGGTCATCGCCCTGGCTGATGAGGTTCTGAGCACAGGAGGAATACTCCGATTTGCCCATGAAACCAAAGCAGAAGAGATAATTGTGGGGACAGAGATAGGGATAATACACAGGCTGATAAAGGAGAATCCAGGCAAAAGATTCATCCCAGCCTCTGAGCAAGCAATCTGCCCCACAATGAAACTAATCACCCTGAAGAATGTTCTCTGGTCTCTGGAGAAGATGGCTTACCAGATAAGAATTCCGGAAAGAACCCGCCTCAAGGCAAAAGCCGCCGTGGATAAAATGCTCTCCTAATCCAACAGCAACAGGTCAAACCCCATCCCGTTGTCTAAGCAATTCTTTATAAAACCTTTATGAAACCTTTATGAGATATTTATCATTTTTATGTCTATCTTTATGTTCGTATGGTAGATTGAAGGTAAATCAAAATAAGATTATTTATGTCTGAGGAGGCAAAAATGGAAAAGGTTCGTATTTTTCTGGCTGACTGGCAGGTACTCTTCAGGGAAGGTATTCACTTCACCCTTTCCGGAGAAGAGGACTTTGAGGTTATTGGTGAGGCTACCGATAATGAAGAAGCACTTAATCTCATTGAAAAAAATCCGCCAGAGGTAGCTATTTTTAATGCCAACCGGGGCAAGCCCAGCGGTATTGATATTACACGCCGCATCAAGCAAAACCTGCCATCAGTGGTGATAATTTTGATTATAGATAATTACAATGATGAGCAGCTCTTCTCGGCAATAAAGAGTGGGGCAAGCGCCTGCCTGAGCAAAGAGATGAGCCCTGACGAACTGATGGATACTATCCGAAAGGTAGCTCAGGGAGAGTATCCCATAAGTGGAGCCTTGCTCAAACCAGAAATTGCCTCCCGTGTTATTGACGAATTCGAAGCCTCCTCGTTAATAAGTGAAGAGGTGGATAATCTGCTGTCTCGCCTTTTGCCTGCTGAGGCTGAGATTTTACACCACATCGCTGGTGAAACCCCGGTCGAGGAGATAACCAAGGCTCTAGGCATTAGTGAACAAGCTATCAGGCATCACCTTGACCTTATCCTGACCAAGCTGGTGGCTAACGACCACAGCCGCGAGGTGATTGAGGCAGCGCAAAGCAACCTGCCGTCAATAATCTCCAAAGCCAAGAGGGGAGGCAGACCGGCAGCCGAGTATATAACCAAGGATGAATTCACTGAGTTCAAACAAACTGTAACCGAGCGCCTTAAATCCTTCCTTGGCGAGTTAGGTTAAAGCTAAGCAGGGTTTGCGGGAAGCAATGACTTTCCTAGGTGCTTAAAGGAGGTAAAAAAATGTGAAACGGAATAAAAAAAGAAGGTGGCAGGAATTCCCAAACCGATAGCTGGCAAGGAAAACCCACCACCTAAATAATTGTCAATTACTAAAAACTTAAGAAAGGAGAGAAAAATGGTTAAAGTTATTTATAGGGAACACGGGCAACAGGCTGACCTAGGCGGCAAAAGCGTGGCCGAGGTGCGGGAGCTGTATAAATCAGAATTCAGCATACCCGACCAGACCAGGGCCAGCCTGAATGGCAAACAGCTAAAAAGGAAGCTGGAGCCAGAGAC
>Ga0307430_1000361_pt1 | contig 41002 bp, 42 predicted proteins | sample SalMarWE160130MG_FD_202159 | JGI IMG/M metagenome (GOLD analysis project Ga0307430, IMG submission 202159) | Salt marsh sediment microbial communities from the Plum Island Ecosystem LTER, Massachusetts, United States - WE1603-130 | ecosystem: Environmental > Aquatic > Marine > Intertidal zone >...
ATCCACCAAAATACTTAGCCATCAGCTTATCCCATTCCCCCGAGGCACGTAACTTCAACATCCCCTCGTTTATCTTGGGCAAAAGTCCGTAGGGGTCTCCGTCCTTGGCCAGGAATCCAAACTCCTCTCCAGTTATGATGACACCCGCTATCTCAATTGCTTTTTCCTTGGCCACCGATGCTCTTGAGGCTGGCTCATCCTGGATAACCGCATCTATATTTTTGTTGATCAGATCGAGCACCGCCAAAGGATAGGTCTCATAAAGCTTCAGTTCTACCTTTACTCCTTTCTCAATCAGATTGCTCTTAATCCAATCGGCTCCGGTTGTCCCTCTTTGCGCTCCTACCTTATGACCTTCGCTTAAGGCAGTAATGATGTTGAGACCGGAATCCTTGCGAATGAGAACAGCCTGATCCGATGAATAGTAGGGTTCGGAGAAATCTATTACCTCTTCTCGTTTTGCGGTGATGATAAGGCCCGAGGCGCCGATATCATATTTGCCTGCCACCACTCCCGGTATGATAGAATCGAAAGCCACATCCTTGATCTCGATCTCATAACCCTGCAGTTTGGCGATTTCCCGCATCACATCCAGGTCAAATCCCACATAATTACCGGCCTCATCTTTCCATTCAAAAGGCTGCCAGGAGATATCCGAGGCAACGATATAGACTTTTTTCTCTGCTGCGGGAGAAATAACACCACCTACTAAGAGGACCGCTGTGAAAACTACCACTGCCAAAACTAATCCCACCTTTCTTTTTACCATTTTCCACCTCCTTTTTATTTTAACCAACTTTATGGTATATAATCTTCAGACTGTCAACTTTCCCCTAAAATCTTTTTTGCCAAAAATTATTCTTAAAGTCTGTTAAGTTTCGGAAGCCAGGTAGGAAAATCATTCAAGGATAGAATCATGGGATGAGGTTTTAATGGCAGGAGGGTCAGGTCTTGATTTTTGAATCTTTGCCGCTTAAGCTATCGATGCAGTGACCCTGCCCATCTACGGCTTTCACGATTCAAGACCTGACCCCTCACACTGCTATTTCACTAATTTCTCTTTTTGATTCATCTCTGCGTACTCTGTGGTTTCTGCAGGGAGCAGTTACCAATATTCTAATTTTTCCAGCTCTGCCTCAAGGTAAACTCGCTCTCCCCTATCCACATACACATGTTTGACGTAAATCCGATAACCTTCTTTTATCACCGCTACCTCATGCCAACCTACCTTTACTCGTCTTATGGTTAGGAGAGTTTTACCCTTATCTACTCCATCGATAGATACCCTGGCACGGGAAGGTTGGGAACTAACCTGGATGGAACCTTTCCGGTAACGATACAAAGGCTCTAATCGAGCAAAGACATAGCTCATTTTGCCTCGTTCGACAAAGATAGTCTTTGACCAGTCATTATGGTCTTTTTTGGCGACACGGATTCTGTGTTCTCCGGCCGATACCTGACGAATGGTGAGGGGGGTTGTTCCTCGGTACTTCCCGTCTAAGTAAACAGATGCGTGAGTTGGCTCCGAGGTTACCCTGATTTTCCCCCGACCGGGTCTTACCGAACTACTTACGTAAAACCTACAGCTGCTTTCAATCCACCTAAGGCGGGGAATGGGTCTTATTTTTTGTTTAAATTTGGAGGAAAATTCCTGGGCCGATTTGCCAACAATCGGAAAGGCCTCCTTGTAGTTTATAGTTTCTCGGGTAAACCTCCAGGGACTCACAGTAGCCACTGCCTTGATGGTTTCCTCTCCTGGAGGAGGGGTAACTCCGAACTTGAAGGAATCTCTTTCTCCCGGGACAGCGTAAACCTTATGGGCTCTGATAAAATTGTCCTTATGGTAACGGTTAGGAAATATTTGCCTTACTTTTCCCTCAGGAGTAAAATCAAACAAGGTAAGGTAGCAGTCCTGGCTGGATTCAAAGTAGACAATTAAATTCTCGCCCACTCTATAAGTTGACCCGCATCCTTTGTCCACCCAGACATTAATTTTAAATGGGAGCTTGGGCTCAACAATAATTTTCTGGGGTTGTGAGTTTTCCTGGGCTAGAGCGGCCCCCGAAAAAAGAGCAAAGACCAGAGCAAAGATAACTGTCCAGAGTAAAAATTTCTTAGTCATTGACCATCCTCCTTTTCAAAATTTCTCGCGCCTTTCTTTACAAAATTAGACTCCAGGAAAAACGCGAAGTTCCATGCGCTAGAATAAAGATGTGTTGTCTTAAGGAGCGGCCGCAAGGTGCCGTAAGACAGCGACGGAGGGGAAGAATCTCGAGATTATCTTGATGAGGAAAGAGGAATATTTAGGAGAATACTTGTACAAGAAGAGAGGTTTCCTCACCTCAACGTTTTACATTTTTTTTATTTTCTCGTATAATATCTTCACTAGCATTCCTCTTGTCTTGCTTCCTGGAGGTACTCCTCCAGATTGAGGGTATCAAATTTCCCTATCCTTATTAAGGGGTCCCCCTGGCAACGATGTCCAGACCCATGCCCCATTGGTTATTACCCCTATAGTTCATGGAAAAAGCAGTTAGTTCGGAGGAGAGGTCGTGGTCATCGATCCTCATGCAGGAATCTTAAAGTCAATCTGGATCGAAGAAAGGATGAATGTGCTCAACGGTATTAAGACGGCCAAGATGAAAAATGGTTCGGAAGCTGCACAAATTAATAGGAAGATGGGCTGAGCGATGAAAAGCGCAACCATTGTTATTCCCTCATACTGGGGTCCTGCAGATGGGTTATCGGGTGGCGAAGAGGAAATTATTTTTGATCATCCAACCCCACTCAATGAAGAGGGCACTTTGGGGTGGCTGTTAGACAGCTTAGAGCTAGTTAACACTCAGGAATTTAAAGTAGTAGTGGTCGTAGTTGCCAATGCTTCTCATATCACGAATGAGGTTATAGCCAAGGTGCAGGACGTGGTTGAGCCATACAGAGCACACTATGATATTGCCCTTTTGCACAGCCAAAATCTTAATAGGCTCCGCCACGCCCTCATCTATGATGGTGTACCGGAGGCTGCATGTGAGCTTATTAATTTGGACAGTTATCCTGCGGTACGCAATATGTGTTCACTGGCCGGTATTCTCAATGGCAGCGAGATAACCATATTCCTTGATGATGATGAAGCCATCATAGATAGTAAATTTCTGAGCAAGGCTCAAGAGTTCATTGGGAGTGAATACCAAGGCCAAGAGATTAAGGCGGTGGCGGGATATTATCTCCAGCCTGATAGCTACCGGCTTGATGTGAGTGGGGTACCAGCATGGCGCAGGCCCTATTGGAACAACGCATCCGCTATGAACGAGGCGTTTGAATTGATTATTGGAAGGCCTCCTCGTCTCAAACCAACTCCGTTTATCTTTGGTGGGAACATGGTGTTTCACCATGATACCGTAATGAAGGTTCCCTTTGATCCTCTTATCACTCGGGGAGAGGACATTGATTTTCTCATCAATCTCAGGATAAATAGAATAACTGTGTGGCTTGACAGAGAACTATACATTAAACACGTTCCGCCGAAAATTTTCCGACCAGCTTGGAGGAGTCTACGCGAGGACATAAAGCGATTCTTGTATGAGAGAAAAAAAGTAATTGATCACGAAGAAATAGAAGGTGTCGGTCGGAAGGAACTAATGCCTTATCCGGGCACGTTCCTTGGTCCAGATCTGGAGGAGCGGATTATTAGGACGAATGAGCTCTTGAAAGAAGAATATAAAAAGCTCTCAGATAAACGGGGTATGGATGAGTGCGAGGCAAATATTGAACTGGCTAAGAATAATCCATTCAAAGACATAGATACTCCTACTTGGCTTAGGAATCTCATCAAGAGATGGCAGGGGTTGACCCGAGTAGCGGTAGGTCGGGGGATTCCCAAGTAAAAACATCTTTCGCTCCCCGTTCAATGCAAAGATGAGCAGCCTATGAAAATATTGTTTGTACCAAAAGAGTTTCCCCATGGTAAGGTCATTGGTGGACCAATCATTATTTATAACCGAATCAAATATCTTTCTCGTCATCATCGGGTTGGATTGGCTTCATTTATACGTAATGAGGACCGGCGATATCTAGGTACGCTTGAGCCTTATCTGAGCGAGCTTGAGCTGATGCCTTACCCTCTACCTCGGAATGCCTTCCGCCGGATAAGTGACTTTTTTTCCTCGGAAGTGCCGCCATATATGTGTAACACTAAGTCGTCCGAAATGCATCATACGGTTGCCAAGATGACACAGCGCTCTGACTATGATGTGGTAATAGCGGAATATTCAGTAATGGGCCAGTATCTTTATCAGAACTCCGACATCAATCCGCGAACGAAAAGAATTGTCTCCTGCCACGAGTGTTACACGATTTCTCGCAAAAAAGTTCTTGATTTGTACGGAATTTTCTCAATCAGAGGTTTTAGAGCCATGCTGGAGCTTTATCGACTTGAAGCGTATGAATTCGCCATGTATCGGGATGTGGACAAGGTTATTACCCTAACCCCGGAAGAACGGGAGGGGCTTCTTCGATATGCTCCAGGTCTGGACATCGATGTGGTCCCTCACGGGGTAGATACAGAAAAATTTAGTCCCGTATCCCCTGGGGAACAGGAAATGAGTGTGGCCTTTCTTGGTAATTACCCACACGATCCTAATCGAGAGGCGGTTATGTATTTTACAAAGGAAATATGGCCATGCCTCAAGAACACCCTCCCAGGTATCAAGTTTTACATTATTGGCCGCGATCCAACACCTGATATTCTTGCCGCAGCAAAGCGAGACCGGGACATTGTAGTCACCGGGACAGTGGAGGATGTACGAGATTATCTGGGGAAAGCAAAAGTCTTGGTGGCACCCATAAGATTGGGAAAGGGCTTTCGGGGTAAAATTTTGGAAGCGATGGCCATGGCTATTCCGGTGGTAACTACCTCGCTGGGTGCGGAAGGAATTCCCGTGGAGGATATGCATAATATCGTTATTGCGAATGACCCTGAGACATTTGTTAACCGGGTAGTTAAGCTGTTTAAAAACGATGAACTCTATCGGCGAATCAGCCAGAGGAGCCGCGCCTTGGTAGAAGAGAAATTTTCCTGGCAGAAAGGTGCGGAGATTCTCGAGGGGGTGCTGGAGAAAACCGTAGTAAAAGATAAGTAGCCCGTTTGAGTAGCTAACTTTCATTTTGTTCGAAAAGTGAGATGATGCTGGCGGGCTGCTTTGCGTTGATTCATATACAATGTAACCATCAATGAGGAATGATCCAAACGAGATGAAAAATGAGAAAGATAAATAAGATTGTTTTGATTTCTCCCACTTCTACCAGACCCGGTTTTATCTCAAAGTCCTTCAGATTTCCACCTTTAAACCTGGCATTATTGGCTGCTTTAGCTCCTGGGTATAGTTACAAAATAATCGATGAAAATATAGATGGGGTAGATCTTGAGCTAGAGGAAATAAAAGAGGCAGATTTGATTGGTATAACCGTAATGACAGCCCAAACTCCTCGAGCTTACGAACTTGCCGATAGATTTAGAAGGATGGGTAAAACAGTTATCATGGGTGGAATGCATGTAAGTGCTATGCCAGAGGAGGCACTGGAGCACTCCGATGCTGTTGTGGTTGGTGAGGCAGAGGGGCTCTGGCCTAAACTTCTGGAGGACTACGAGGAAGGTGAACTCAAAAAAATCTATAAGACTAAAGAATTGCCTGATCTATCTGGTTTGCCTATCCCTCGCAGGGAACTTCTGAAAAGAAAAAACTATCTTTTTCCCAATACCCTTCAGGTTTCTAGGGGATGCCCTTTTAATTGTTCTTTCTGTGCAGTAAGTAGATTTTTTGGTAAAAGATATCGGCTTAGACCTATAAAAGAGGTAATAAAAGAAATTGAAAAAATGATAGAAGCCGATAAAATGGGGGTCTGGCGGAAAACTGGGTCTAAGTTCTGGAATAAAATGAACACCAGCATCTTTGTCTTTCTTGATGATAATATCTTTGGTAAAGCAGATTACGCCAGGGAGTTATTTAAGGCTCTGATACCTTTGAAAATACTCTGGGGGAGCCAGACAAGTTTGAATATAGCCAGGTCAGAGAACGAAGATTTGTTGAAACTTGCGGCTGAGAGTGGGTGTAGATTCCTGTTTGTTGGATTTGAAAGTGTCGATCAGTCTTCTATAGATGAGATAGGTAAAAAGGTCAACAAACCCGAGGTGTATCTAGAGGCTGTGAAACTCTTTCATAAGTATGGAATTACTGTTCTGGGAGCCTTTGTGTTTGGTTTTGACTCTGAAGACAAGAGCGTTTTCGAGCGCACGGTAGATTTTGTTAAACGCATCAGGTTAGATTTAGCTCAGTTTACTGTCCTCACTCCTCTGCCAGGTACCCCGCTGATGGCAAAATTGAAGGAAGAGGGAAGAATAGTAGAGGAAAACTGGTCAAGGTACGACTTTGGAACTGCTGTTTTTGAGCCTCGAAGGATGTCAACCGAGGAGTTAGTAAAAGGAAAAGAATGGGCCTGGCGGGAGTTTTACTCCTGGTCATCAATTTTGAGAAGGATCCCTCCTTTGACCGATTGGAAAAGGTTTATTCTCTACGGAATTTCCAACATGGCTTATCGCATTCATTGGAGTGAACCTCGTGAAACTGGACACAATGAGCTGGAGCCCCCGAATATCTAAGGGGCCAGATAAATCCTAAAAGGCATTGGAAGGAAGCTGTCTATGTAAATGGGCAGAGCGTTTTAACTCCGAAACTTGGCAAGTATAATGTGGAGATACGATATATTGAGCCAGAGTTTAAAAAACTGATGGAGGCATAAAATATGGCGCAGATAAAGACTTTAAATCTTGAAAGGATTATAAATATCCTGAACAGACATAAAGAGGAATTGAAAGAAAAATATGGGGCGAAGGAAATGGGTATATTTGGTTCTTATGTGAGAGGAAAATATAAGGAAAAGAGCGACCTTGATATACTTGTGGAATTTGAAGAGGATGCAAAAATTGGACTTTTGAAGTTTGTGAATATGGAAAACTATTTGAGCGAACTTATTGGTGTGAAGGTTGATTTAGTGGAGAAGTCCGCATTAAAGCCAAGAATAGGTAAGCACATATTAAAAGAGGTGGTTCCCCTATGAAAAGAGAGGTAGGAGATTATATTGAGGATATTATTAGTGCCATGGACAAGTCCATAGATTTTGTCAAAAACATATCTTATGAAGAATTTATCCGAGACGATAAAACTGTCTTTGCTGTAGTAAGAGCACTTGAGATTATTGGTGAGGCGGCCAAAAATATTCCTGATGATATCAGAAAAAACTATCCTGAAATACCTTGGAAGGATATAGCAGGAATGAGAGACAAAGTTATCCACGAATATTTTGGAGTTAAGTTAAGTATCGTGTGGAGAGCTGTTAAAGAGGAAATACCTCCCTTAAAACCTATTTTTGAAAAAATCTTAAGGGACCTTGAAGAATGAACATAGAAAAATACTTTGTCTTAAACAAATACTTGCTTTCACTCTTTGGAGTAAGTGATTTTAGGGATTTGCAGGAGAAGTTAAAAGATGCGTCAGTTGGCGTTGACAGTGATGGGAGAAGTTATTTTATAAATGTCCTGCGATCGTCTTTTGAGAACCTTAAACTTCCAGAAGACCTTCTCCTTAGATACGATGAAAATATTCAATTCTACGTAAGGAAAATAAACTATAAGCGTGAGCCTGATTACCCATATGAACTACTACCAATTCTTCTATTACAATCTATTCTCTCCCGACAATATTATTTTGATTACTCCCAATGAATGACTTTCAAAGCAGCACTTTGAGGAATTGCAGAAAAGTGGAATTGCTTCTCGGCTTTATGCAGGTAGTTTAAGTGCTCTTGGAAAAACTTGGGAGCGTGAAATTTTAGTAATAGAGATGACAAAATTTGTGGAAGAGAAAAAAGGTGGAGGAGTTACTGTACCGGTTGATGTGTTTGAGGGAAGAAATCTTGTTTTTGTGGATGAAGGGCATAAAGGCAGGAGATCAGAAGAACAAAAATGGGCAAAACTTATACCTTTCTGAAATCGCTATCTAATGTTACTAATGGGCCGGCCGGCCTGGGCCGTGATGTATTAAATGAAATTTTCATTTCTTATCATCTAAGATAAATCATGTGTCTCTTAAATTATCGCCTTAGAGAAATTCGGTAGAAGCCAAGGGAAACTTTTTTATGTACCCACAAAAGTTTATCGCAATAAGAAATTAACAGCCTTTAACTTTTCCAGTTGAAACTAAGTCTTCCGTGTATCTTTCTTGCGTAACAGGACACGCAATAAAGTTTATAAGATATTTCTTATTGGACATACATAATTCTCTTTTCATTTTAGAAAGTAAGTCATCGTTATATTCTTTATATCTAGAACCGTGAGAAAGGAAAGTCGATATGCTCGTTTTTTTACCGCCAACATAAAATCTAAAAACTCTGTGGTCAACATTGTCTTTTCTGAATCCTTTCCTCAATAAACCCGATTCTATCTTCCTGCGAGGTAACTGTGTCATAATTCTATATAAGAATCGTACAAGGTTAATAGTTCCTTTGCATCTTCAGTTAACTCTTCAGGAGAAGATTCCCTAAGCGTTCTATAGTCAGCTATTATAAAATCTTCAAATTCCTTTAGGGCTTCTTCCTTTGAAGACCCTACTCCGTATTTATTTAGTTCTTCGTTGCCTATTAAGAGAGTATTTGGATTCATACCTCGTTCGATAACAATCGGTAACGGCTTTTTAAACTTATAGTTGTAGCTTGTAAAGAATGGAAGATGAATAAGAGATTTAGACGCAGTACGATATTCTTCATCTATGTCATATGCTGGCATTGAAATAACTAAGACTTTTTCCTCAGGATAAGAGGCATTAATAAGAGTCTCTTTTGGAACTGATGGTAAAAGAAATGGTTCTTTTTGGTCTGCATCAATCCAGTCATCGTTACTTTCTTTCTCGATGAAGAATTTGCGCAAAGGTTTATCTTCTTTAGGTAGAACCTCACCTCTCGCAGCAGTTGGCATATTAGCCTCCCATTAGGTCTGTATTCATAACTATCTTATACTCATCGGTAATAATACCTTCGAATATTTTCTTAGTGTGCGTGTGTGATTTCCTGAGATAGTCAAGGATCTTGTCGGTCTTTAATTCACCCTCGCAATAGCAATCAAAATCTAATAATATAAATTCTCTTTGGGCAGCGCTGGGTACTTCCAAATATCCAGTTAATAATCTTAATTTATTTTCTCCAATTTTAGCAACCAAAGTTGTATCAAAGAATTCAAATTTATTTGACTCTAAACCCGCGGGTAAACGATAACCAAATTTAAGATATTTCTGTATTGGTATGCATCCTTCAATTCTAACTATAGGAATGTGATTTATATATCTTAAGCCTGTTCTTTTAAGAGAAGTTATGTTATAAAGTTTGGTAAACAATTGAGCATATTTTAGACAATCTTCTTCAAATTCAGCAAAGCCTTCATATTTATTAGTGTGAATAGAAAATCTATTTATAGAACATCTGATTATTTTCTTGCCCTCTAGGCTCTTAAATTCATAGCTTTTTAAAGAAGGAGATTCTCCCATCATAACTCTTGGAACAAATATCTGAGGATAGCCGTTTCTTATCTTTTCATAGAATTTGTCTCTTTGGCATTCAATGGATAGCTGGGCAGGAAACCGTATTTCGAATATGGCCTCTATCAAAGGGGGATTCTTGTATAATCTACTCATCGCATTTTCAAATATATCATAATTGATATATTTTTTGTGTCAAGATTACCGGATTGAAGCATACATTTTCGCTTCTGAGTAATTAAAAAGCGGAGGTTATTGTTCCTCCACATCACACAAGATAGAAACCTGTTATCAACATTGGGGTGTGGTGGCTCCACATTCACAATTAGTTCAAATTATGTTCCTATAATTTTACCAAACACTATTCACGGTTGCAGGAAGAAGAATCTCTGATTCGGCTTGCCCAAGCCTTCGGCTGTGGCTGTGTCCTCGCCTCCGCTCCTTTTATAGCAAAATAGGTTCACCTTATTCGGTCAGCAATTGGTCAATTAAGGAAAAGATAAATTAAGGTAGTCGCTCAGGCTCGTCCACGCTCTTGCTTTCGCAAGAACAAGCCGAAATCCCCTACCCACCCCGCAGTCACAGTCGGTCGGCTTCAGCTCCTTCGGGTCTTCCGCAACGCCCTTTGTGTGCCTGCTTCCCCTTAAAGGAATTTTTCTTCTGATTTGCTCAAAAATTCTTGACAATTGTGTATTATTTTGTATAATTTTGGTAGATTTAATAGAAGACTAACAGATTAAAATTTGAGGAAAACTTAATGAAAGAAAGAGAAATATTAACTGTCAAACAGGTGGCTGAATATCTACAGATGAATGAACACACCATCTATAGACTTGCCCGCTCCGGTCAAATCCCCTCAATCAAAATCGTTGGGCAGTGGAGGTTTAAGAAAGAAATAATAGACAAGTGGATAACTGATGAATCGTTAGAGAGAGTGTTACAAAATATGAAATCTTCCCCTACTGGGAAGATTGGTAAGACAGAGTGAGGTAATTATGGAAACCATTCAAAAATTTCAGGATTTACTCAAAAGGCTTTTCCAGTTTGAAACGTCTGACTTGGACTTTGGGATTTATCGTATTCTAAATTACAAACGGGAGCAGATCGAAAAATTTATTCAGGGAGACCTCAGAAATATGGTTGAATCTGCCTTTACTAAACATAAAGGTGAAAGACTAACCAACATAAATCAGAGATTTGAAGAGGCAAAACAGAAGGTAATTCAGGGTTTAGGAACACTCTCCTTTACTCCTACGGGAGAACTTGAGGAAGGGTTTAAGGATACACCTCTTGGCAGAGATTTTCTTTCAATAAAGGCCCAAAAAGATGAGGCAGAGGAGATTGATGAGATTAAATTACAGGTTTTTAATGACCTCTATAATTTCTTCTCTCGTTACTATGAAGAAGGTGATTTTGTCCCGCAATACCGCCACTCCATAAAAAGGTATAAATATGCCATTCCTTACAATGGCGAAGAAGTAAAACTTTATTGGGCCAATAATGAGCAGTATTACACAAAAACTGGTCTTCTTTTCCGTGATTACACATTTGAAGCTAACGATTACAAAATCATCTTTCGTATCGTTTCAGCCAGAGAAGAATTAGGCTCCAACAAAGCTACAAAGGCAAGATTTTTTATCCTTGATGATGAAAATCCGGTAGAGAGTAAGGATAAAGCCTTAATCATCTACTTCCAGTATCGAGAACTCATCGAAGAAGAGGTAAAAAGTTACGGCGTGGAAGGTGGTAGCAACACTGCAAAACAGCAGAAAATCAATCAGAAAAGTTATGAAGAGATAATCAGCAAGATTGAGGATATAACTGTAAAAGCATTATTAAGCAAAGATTATAGGAACGAAAAAGAGCTTCTTCTTTATCAGATTTCAAGGTTTACTGCCAAAAACACAAAGGACTATTTCATCCATAAAAACCTTAAAAAGTTCCTCTCCGAACAACTGAATTACTTCATCACAGCCGAGGTTTTGGATATTGAAACACTGGAAAAGGAAAGGTTCTTAGACAAACACATCACCCGTGCCAAAGTAGTACGGGAGATTGGAGAGGATATTATTGATTTTCTCTCCCAGATTGAGGATTTCCAGAAGAGGTTATGGGAGAAAAAGAAGTTTGTACTAAAGACAGAGTATGTGCTAACAACAGACCGTGTGCCAGAGGAGTTACATCAGGAGATCTGGACTAACAAAGGCCAGAGAAATGAATGGAAAGATTTGGGATTTGAAATACCAAAAACAAAGGAGGATTTGAATAAAAGAACATTACCGATTGATACAAAATACTACGCCCAAGAATTCAAAGAAAAACTCCTTGAAAGAATTACTTCTTCACCTGTCATTGCGAGGAGCGATAGCGACGAAGCAATCTCACTTGACGACCTTTTAGATGGCATTCTCATCAAAAGCGAAAACTGGCAAGCATTGAATTTGATTTTGGAGCGGTATAGAAATAAAATGCAATGCATTTATATTGACCCGCCCTACAACACGGGTAATGACACATTTTTATATAAAGACAAATATAAGGACTCAAGTTGGTTAAGTATGATAACTGAACTTTTATCACTGTTTCGTTCTTTAGGAACTGAGGATGCTGTTTTTTTCATTTCTATAGATGATCATGAATTACCACGGTTGACTGCTATTTTAGAAGCTGAATTTGGCAAAGATTCCCTATTGGGGCCTATGATTGTGCAAGTAAATAAAGGTGGAAGATCATATTTGCATATAGCAAAAACTCATGAATACATTGCTTGTGGAACCGTTCACCATAACGAGAGTGCAATTCGTGAACTACTGAAAGAGAATAAAGAGGAATTCAGGTATAAAGATTCTCGTGGAATATATGCACTGAGAGAATTGCGGAATAGAAATCCAAAATTTACCCGTAAAAACAGACCGAATCTTTTTTATCCATTTTACATCGATCCACGGGATACTGATGAATATGGAAATTGTGCGGTGTCTCTTAAAAAAACAATGAAGCACACAATTGAGGCTGTTCCTAAAAATAAAAAAGGTGAAGATGATTGTTGGCGTTGGGGACGAGATAAAGTTCAAAGGTGTGTTGACAGCAATAATCCAAATGAAAGTGACATAGTAGCTAGAAAGAAATCAGGGGGAGGATGGAATATTTATGAAAAGTATAGGAAACAAACTACGAAAGCAAAATCTATTTGGGATGAATCGTCAGTTAGAACAGAAAATGGAACTATAATGTTAAGAAATCTTTTTGGAACGCCTGTATTTTTTGATAATCCCAAGCCAGTTGAGTTAGTTGAAAAATGCATGAAAATAGCAACAAATGCAGATAGTTTAATTCTTGACTTTTTTGCAGGTAGTGGAACCACTGGTCATGCAGTTGCAAAATTTAACAGAGAAGATGCAGGGAAGAGAAAATATATTCTTGTAGAAATGGCAGACTATTTTGATACAGTCATAATCCCACGGCTTAAGAAAGTTTGTTACTCCTTTAACTGGAAAGATGGAAAGCCACAAGATACAGACGGCATCAGTCAATTCTTCAAATACCACATCCTTGAACAATACGAAGACACCTTAGACAACATTGAACTCACTGCGAGCAAACAGGCGGAATTGAAATTTGGTGATGATTATCTTTTGAAATACTTTTTGGATTACGAAACAAGAGGAAATCCCAACCTCTTAAACATTGATCAGCTTAAAGATCCCTTCTCTTACAAACTCAAGGTCAATCTTGAAGAAGTTGGAGAGCCTCAGGAGGTGGTGGTGGATATACCGGAGACCTTTAATTATCTTCTGGGATTGAAGGTTAAAAAGATAAAAGCGAGAGAGATTGCTTCGCCTTCGGCAATGACAAAAAGAGAAAATATTTATTCATCCTTGGCGAGAAAGAGGGAAAGGATATAGCTATTGTCTGGCGAGAATATAATGATGATTGGAGCGAGGACGATTTTAAAGAAGATAAGGAATTTATCATCAAGGAATTTGAACCCTGGGTACCCCATATTGTCTATGTAAATGGACAAAGCATTCTTACACCAAAATTTGGCAAGCACACAGCAGAAATCCGTTATATTGAGCCAGAATTTAAGAGATTGATGGAGGGTTAAAATGACTGCCGTTGAGGTGAACTTAATCATAAAAAAAATTGTAGATACCCTTGTAGAGAAATATGATCCTGATAAAATCGTTCTCTTCGGTTCTTATGCCTATGGCATATCCGATAAAGATAGCGATTTGGATCTTCTCATTATAAAAGACAGAGAAAAAAAGCGCAGAGTTGACAGGTTTGTAGAGGTTAAAAGCCTTATTTTTAATCCAGAAATTACGATTCCTGTTTCTCCAATAGTGCTAACAAATGATGAAGTTAAAGAAAGATTAAATATGGGAGATGATTTCTTAGAAGAGATTTTGACAAAAGGGAAGGTGCTTTATGAAAGATAAAATCGTTCAAGAGTGGTTTGAAAGAGGGAAGAGAGATTTGGAGTCGGCAAAGCTGATATATGTTCAAAAGGGTTATTTTGACGAAGTGGTCTTTTTGGTTCATCAAGCAATAGAGAAATATCTTAAAGGTTATTTAATCTTTCATGGGTGGAAATTGAAGAAGATACACGACATTGAAACGCTCCTGGTGGAAGCCATGAAGTATGATGAGTCATTTATGGAATTTTTAGATTTGGGAAGAAAAATAACAGCCTTCTACTACGAAAATCGGTATCCCCCTGGACCACCTTCTGAGGTTTCAGAAGAAGAGGTAGAAGAGATAATGAATTCAGCAGAAAGGATAATTAACAAAATAAAGGCAGAAACAGGATTATGAAAAAGGAAGAAGCAGAAAAGGTAATAAAAATAATGCTTTCCGCTGATGGAGGATGCAAATATTGCGTGTCCGATTTGTTACGGTTATTCAGCACCGAGTTTCCTGAGTACAGAAAACCTGCAAAGACAGCTTTCAAGGATAAGTTCGGGATTGAGTTTGAAGATTTCTTAAAAGAGCAAGAAGGCAAAGGATTAAAATGAATATAGAAAAATATCTTGTCCTGAACAAATACCTGCTTTCACTCTTTGGAGTAAGTGATTTTAGGGATTTGCAGGAGAAGTTAAAAGATGCGCCAGTTGGCGTTGACAGTGATGGGAGAAGTTATTTTGTAAATGTCTTGCGATCGTCTTTTGAGAACCTTAAACTTCCAGAAGACCTTCTCCTTAGATACGATGAGAATATTCAATTCCATGTAAGGAAAATAAACTACAAGCGTGAGCCCGTTTCTTTGAAATATTTCCAGTATCTGGCTGTGCTTTTTGTAGAGCTTGTTCTGGACAATCTCAAGAATAGAAGGCCAAAATTTTTGTATGAACTGAACGAGTTTCTAAAAAACTATAAGCAGGAGCAAGATATTGAAATTATAGATTCATTTACCGAAAATGATTTAAAAAAGCTTGTCCTCTGGATGGCAACGGGTTCTGGGAAAACCTTGATTATGCACATAAATTACTATCAATTCTTCCATTACAATTTATTCTCTCCAGACAATATTATTTTGATTACTCCCAATGAAGGACTTTCGAAACAGCACTTTGAGGAATTGCAAAAAAGTGCAATTCCCTGCAGGCTTTATACAGGCAGTTTGAGTGGTATTGGAACAATTACTAACGAGCGTGAAATTTTAGTTTTAGAAATGACAAAATTTGTGGAAGAGAAAAAGGGTGGAGGGGTAACTTTGCCTGTAGATGTATTTGAAGGAAGAAATCTTGTTTTTGTGGATGAAGGGCATAAAGGCAGGAGGTCAGAAGAGCAAAAATGGGCAAGACTTAGAAATAAACTTGCAGAAAGTGGTTTTGTACTTGAATACAGCGCAACATTTGGGCAGATTTTAAGTGTACCGAAACAAAGCAGAAAAAGAACAAAGGAGAGGGGAAAAAGAAAACACGAAGAAGAGACTCTTGAGGAATATGCCAAATCAATCGTTTTTGATTATTCCTATAAACACTTCTATCTAGATGGATATGGCAAGGACTTCTCTGTTTTAAATGTAAAGCAGGCAAAAATTAGCGAGCAAGAATTTCAAGAATCAATGTTTGTAGCCAATATGTTATCTTTTTATGAGCAAATTCTTACTTTTGAAGAGAATAAGAATTTAGCAAAAGAACATAACCTTGAAAAACCACTCTGGATTTTTGTGGGGACGACAGTCGTAGGTAAAAAGAATAAGCAAAAAAAGTCGAAAGGGGAAGAAGAGACAATATCCGATGTTATTCAGATTGTGGAGTTTATAAGAAGAGTAATCCAGGATGAAGACTGGGCAAGGAAATGGATAAAAGATATTCTGAATGGTAATACAAAATTGAAAGGTGAAGATGGTAAAGATGTATTTTTGGACAAATTTGAGTATCTCAGAAGTAGAGGTATTGATTTTGAGGACTTATACAAAAAAGTTTTTGGAGGGAAAGGAAGTTTTGGCATATATGAATTAAAAAATGCCGAGGGAGAGTTAGGATTAAAGGTTGGAGAGAACGATTACTTTGGAGTTATAAATATCGGAGATGTTTCAGGCTTTAAAAAGCAATTAGAGAAAAAAGGAATATCTGTAGATCAGGATGCTGTATCAGGTTCTCTTTTTGATGATATTAAAAAAGAAGCTTCTAAAATAAATGCCCTCATTGGTTCAAAGAAATTTATTGAGGGCTGGGATACATGGCGTGTTTCTTCAATGGGACTTTTGAATATAGGTAAAGGGCGAGGCCCACAGATTATTCAATTATTTGGAAGAGGGGTAAGACTGAAGGGGAAAGGGATGTCCCTTAAAAGAAGCGGCCAGAATTCTCCAGTTCAATTCCTAGAGATGCTCAATATTTATGGAATCAAGGCTAACTATATACGCGAGTTTTTAGAGGCAATCAGGAAGGAAGAAGTGGAGTTTGAGATCATCGAAATATCTGTTCAACCTCAACATGAGGAAAAATGGAAGACTCTTTATAATCTTTCTAAAAATGAGAATAAGAAGTTTGAAGAGGAGGAAATTTTAAGATTAGAGATTGATAATAGGATTTATTTCACAATAGACCTTCTGCCGAAGGTGTCAATATATCTGGCAAAGGAGAGAAAAAAAGAGGGGATTAAGATAGACCAAATAAGAGCAGAAGTTGAGAAATTGAGATTCATAGAAGAATTGATAGATTTGCTTGATTGGGAAAGGATTTGGCAAGAAGTTTATGATTTCAAAATTGTAAAAGGCTACTGGAATTTGGTTTTAGATAGAAATGTGCTAAAAAACTTACTTTTATCAGATAGGTATAAAATTATGGCTCTTCCTGAGATTCTGGAGGTCAAAAAAGAGGATGATGTAAGACGGCTCGAGGATATAGCACTTTTGGTTATTAAAAAATATCTGGATTTGTTTTATAGAAAAGATGCCAAGCGCTTTGAGACAGAAAACTTACGTTATGATGTAGTCGGAAAACAGCTCCTATTTGTTTTTGAAAAACCTGGCGAGCAGTATAGCTACACAGTGCAAATAGATAAGAGAAAAAGAGAACTCATCAGAGAAATAAGGAACTTGACAAGGAATTTAAATAAACTACTCAAAGGGGAAGATCAAGATTTGCCCAGAGTCTATTTTGACCACCACCTATATATACCTATTCTCCTTCAAAGTAAAAAGAAAGACAAAAGCAAGGAAATTGATAAGATCAGTCCTGCTGGTCTTGTGGAGAGTGAGACAAAGTTTCTTTTGGATTTGAGAGAATATTTGAGAAACCACAAAGATAAATTCTCAGATATTGAGCTTTATCTTTTAAGAAATTTTCCAAAGTCAGGTGTAGGATTTCAACTTAAATGGGCAGGTTTCTATCCCGATTTTATTATGTGGACAAAAGAAGACAGGCGACAAACCATTGTTTTTATAGACCCAAATATAGACCCAAAGGGGTTAGAGCATACGAGAGGATTAAATAATGAAAAGATAAAATTTGCAGGATTTTTGGATAAAAACGATAAGGAAACAGTTACTATTAAACAAGTAGAACAAAGCCTGGGCAAAAAGAATATAGTTTTAGAATCTTTTATTCTTTCTAAAACTCCCTACAAGGAGTTAATAAAAGGGGAAATACCACATCCTTCAAAAGATGAATATATAGAACATCATATTTTATTTTTAGATGATAGTGATTGGCCTGAAAGATTATTTAGCAATCTAATAACCTCCACTGACCAGCGATTTTGATTGAGGGGATTTGACCAGAGCGGGCAAGTTTATAGATGGTGTGTTTATCCATCTGTAGATACTCAGCAACCTGTTTAACCGTCATTATTTCCTTTTCTTGCATAAAGCCTATACTCTTTCATTTATCAGAATATAATTTATCATAAAATCTGCCAAAATTATACAAAATAAGATAACGATTGCCAAGGGAAAAATTTCAAAAAAGCAGACAAAAGAGGATCTCCTTTAGTTCTTTGCAATTATTATATTTTCAAACCTTAAATGCAGCGTGCGAAAATCGTTCAGACTGGCTCTCCGGACTGGATGATGTTGATAACAGATCCACCATGATCCTCTAAAGCTTTTGCTTTAAAAGCAGACTGAGACTCAGTTTCGCGATATAAATTACCTAAATATTCTGCTGTGGAATACGCACACCAAAGTTTCCCGGTCATATTTCCCCTTTTACCAGGAGTTTTCATAATCCTCAACCTTTTAGGGGAACAGGTGGCCCCCTTTTATTTTATCACACACAATCAGGTACTTTCTCAACTATGGTCTCCGGAACATTACAGTATTCAGCAGAGCAACCATTAAAGGTATGTCCGAATAACTCCATATTTTGACAGATATTCGATTGACCATTTCGACATTGAAAACACCTACCACAGGGAAGATGTGTTTCCACACTAACTCCATCTTTCTCTGTAAATAATTTAACCTGGTTACCCACCGTTACTACTTCACCTGAACACTCATGACCAGGAATAAAGGGAAGCCTTTTTACTATCCCTTCGCACCAAGAATTCCACTCAGAAGAAGAGCTTACATATAGACGTATTCTTTCCCAAGAAAAAAGATATGTTTCTCCCGAAGTTGCGGCTTTACCCATAGGGGTATGACATTTTTATTTTGCAAAAAGTATGACATATTTACTTTGCATTGACAAATCTACTTTTTTCACTTGACAAAGAATAGATCTTCATTTAAAGTGAAGTACGAAGTAACACTTTATGCTCTTGAGCAATGCCCATGAACAACAAATTATATCGAATTGGCCAGTTATCGAAAAAGGCAGAACTTCCTATAAGTACCCTTAATCATTATTTGAACCTTAAATTGATCAAGCCTGAAAAGGTGATAGGTTCTGGCTATCGGCTTTTCTCCAACAAGACCCTTGAGACAATATTGGAGATTCAGAAACTGAAAAAAGAATATCTACCGTTGAGTGTTATAAAGCAACAATTAAGGAAAGGTAGAGAATTACTAATCAAAGAACCTTCAGCGCAATACCGTCAATTAACCTTGCCTACTTTTGAACCGGAGTATCCACCTATAACTTTTCAGTTCCCATCAACTAGATTTCAAGGGAGCAAACTCAAGTTGGTAGAGTGGATCTGGCAAAATTGTAAGCATCTAGATTTTAATTCTGTTTTGGATGCATTCGGAGGGACTGCTTGTGTAAGTTATCTATTTAAAACCAGGGGCAAACAGGTTTTTTATAACGACTATTTAAAGTCTAATTACTACATTGGTTTAGCCTTGATAGAAAATTCAAGAGAAACATTGACGCAAGAGGATGTGGAAGAAATCTTGAAACGACATCCTGAAATGAAGTACCCAACTTTTATTCAAGAGACATTTAAAGGAATATATTTCACTGATGAGGAAAATGAATGGCTGGATGTGGTTGTCACAAACATAGACACTTTAATAACAAACATATACAAAAAAGCGATCGCATATTTCGCCTTGTTTCAATCTTGTGTCATAAAGAGGCCTTATAATCTTTTCCATCGTAAGAACCTATATATGAGGACAGCAAAGGTTAAAAGGAGTTTTGGGAATAAGATAACCTGGGATACTCCTTTTCCCGTGCACTTCGTTAGATTTGTCGAGCAAGCAAATGAAAGTATTTTTGACAACGGGCAAAAAAATAAAGCATTTTGTACCGATGCTTTTAATGTCAAGGGCAAATATGATTTAGTTTATATTGATACTCCCTATATTTCCTCAAAGGGCGTCGGGGTTGACTATCTTGAGTTTTATCATTTTTTGGAAGGACTTGTTAAATATAACGAATGGGAGACACTAATTGATTGGAAAAGTAAACACCTTCGAATTAAACACGGAAAATCCATTTGGAACGATAAAAATAAGATTTATCAAGCCTTTGATACACTTTTCAAGAAGTTTGCAGATAGCATATTAGTGGTGTCTTATCGTTCTGATGGGATACCTTCAGATGCTGACTTGATGAGTCTATTGAAAAAGTACAAAGCTAAAGTGATAGAATTGAACAGAAAAAAATATAAATATGTGTTGAGTAATAATGGTGAATCTCAAGAACTTCTTTTTGTGGCAGCATAGATTATCTTTTCCTTTTTTGCTGTCTTTCTTTCCACCTAAAATACTCTTCTAAATTACGATAGTGCCTTTTAATTCCCATTCTTTCAGCGTCCTCATTTCTCAGATAATTCCTCCAGTAATGTTCAAAGACTTCACTTCCATATTCTGAAAAAGGTCCTGTTCCGTTTCTCAGTTTTGTCGTTTCCTTCTCGCCTTGAATAAATAATGCCTAATATCCAATGCTTCTTGTATTTGGCATAAGGAAATCTGCTGTATCTGGTTGAACGAGTGTCTCTGAGACAACCTCTGAAAGAACCTAATGTGAATCCTCGTCGGATGTTTTTTTCTGTACCAGTTCGATAGGTTGTTTTTATATCTAATGCGTATTTCTTCATTCCCAGTAGTTTATCTTCTAGAGTAACATCTGGATACTGAATTTGGTTTTCTGCCAAGTAATGTTCCAATTCATGTTTCTATAATACAGGCAAGAAAAAACACGGATGGGGATCAGAGGGCTGGGAAATACCCAACTATATCAGGAGTCAGATCAATGATCTACGTGCTCAGCTGTAGTAAAGATGGTCCTGTTATCAACATTGGGGTATGGTGGCTCCCCCTATTGGACACGTTCAGAACTTTTTATTGGAACGAAATCAGACAAGATCTAATAAATTTAGAAAATCTGAACCCTCATTTTCAGTTCAATACCTTACCTATTTATGAATAAACCTTCCTTTATTATTTCTGATTTGACATAATACCGACTCAGTGTTATGCTATTCCTAACTAAAAGGATTTCCTCAAGCTGTTAGATCATTAAATCAAAGCGGTGAATCTCATAAGGAAGTGTTATTCTATGAGAAGTCAGCGTGAAGTCTTTATTTCTCGTACACTGAGACACGCCACCTTACTCCTCCATCCAACCAAGAACTTTATACTTAGATTAACAATAGAATTAGGTATTAGTTTTTAGAAAGATTAGAATTTCTATTATCTAATTTATTGTTCCCAAACCTCTTTATTGCAAGCAAATTGAATATAAGAAATGAGTTCTCTAAAAGGTGTGAGAGTTTTTACACTCTTGTTTTAAATGTTTCCTCTATAATGGAACAGTTTGTTCCTACTCAGCATTTTGACTTCTGAAATATGCTCCTAGTCTATAACAAGAGACGCAAAATTAGCCATAATTAGCGGCGTTAATTTATTCAATGAAGAGGAGAGGAAATCGTTGGTAAGTGTTGGCCTTTTCTTTTGGCTTCTCTTTGCGCCTAAAAGCACTACTTTATAGGAGACTAAGAGGTAAACAATGAAAGTAAAACAGAGTGAACAGAAAGAGATAGGACGTGTCAAACTAAGTAATACTCAGGATATTGTCGTTTCCATTGTAGATAACGAAAAGCTAGACATACGAACCTGGGTAGATATGGACAGCTATAAAGGATTTACAAGGAAGGGAATGAGGCTGTATCTGTTTGACGGTAACTGGGAGGAGTTTAGAAAGCTCATTGATAAGATAGATAAGGTTTATGAGGAGATAGCCTGAAAGGAGGTGATATCCATGGCGAAAGGTATGATGGACCGGAAATGGATAATAGCTAAGGGCGGTGTATTGATGTTTGTGGGTCGCTTTTTTTGGTGGATGGGTGTTGTATGCGTTGTGTTGGGGATTATTAGTAGGATTACAAACGTCACTCTTAACATCACTCTCGGCTTAGAGCCAATGTCTTGGTTTCTGCTGGCAATTGCTTTTTTTGTGGCTAGCATACCTAACTTCATTGGCTGGGCGCTGGCTGTGCATTTAGATGCCATAGAAGCTAAAAGTAAAGAACAGGAGTAACCTCAGAAGGTCGTTAGGAAGCCAAAAAGACCGGGCGGAGCATACCGCAAATGAGCCCTGGAAATATAAGATAAACTTGACTCATATGGAGATCAGGGCTGTAAATTTGCATTGGACCGACTTTGTGCCTATTAAGGTAATGAACTGGCCAAAAGATAAAACTAAGTGATAGTCGGTAACATAAATTAAGATTTTATGCTGATTGGCAAGAAAAAACACGCACATAGAGGCTCATATAGGCATTTACTTAAGGCAAGGCAACCTATAATAAGACCCGGGTAAGATTAGAATGTCTATATCAAGAGAATTTTTTCAAGCCAGTTATGGATAGAAGGGTTTGTAGGAGAACAAGCCCATTTTTGAGCCTTAAACCGCATATTCTACAGAATTTAGGAGCAAATAAGATGGACTGGTTCGGAAAATTTTTAGAGGAGAATTACTAACGACATGTATGACAAAAAGTTAAAAGAATACAAAGAAAAACAGCAAGACTTATTCATCCAGATGGAAGAGCATAGTAAAGCTGATGAAAACTTCTATTTAACAGCTTCTAAGGTATTAGATTTGGCGAGCAGAGCTCTAGAAATTTTCGAAAGTTCTGAAGTGACTGAAAAAAGAGCCCTCTTAAATTTCGTACTTCAGAACCCTGTTTTGAGTGGCAGAAACCTTTTATTAAAAAATCCAAAAATAATGTTGATAGGTAAAGAAGATAATCTATAAAGAATCAAAAGAAAATCTTTTAAGACAGGGTTTGATTAAGAAATGTCTTTTAGACTGGAAAAGTATAAACAATCTGATAAAACGGGCCTACACTGACCTAAAGACAGCTAAAAGAAATATAGACGATGACGAAGAATGTACCATTTTTCTTCTTGAATCAAGCCCCTCTGAATCTACACGCCTATCATTATGCCACCTCTAGAGTCAGTCGATAAGGCATTTGACCAGTGGAGGATTAACTTAGTGCTGCGCCCCTAGGGCTTTGATGCTGACATGGATTGATATTCTAAGGTTATGGCCTCCGAAGAGGGCGAGGAACCTCGCTGTGATGTGTCAGGTGAAGTTCATTTTACTTTACAGCCAATATCCTTTCCAAGACTTTGTGAGCAGATTTGGCTTCCAGGCAGGACGTTGTTAGAACTTTTTTCGAGAATACAAAAGAGGATGTTCACATTCCAGTCTACAGGATTCCAGCTTTGTCAGAAGCAAAGCCGGCTCAGCTATGACAAATCATCGCAGAGAAGAAGCCGTAGCTGAATCCCTCTCTTTCCCGAAGCGGCAGTAAGACAAAGCCAGAGGCCGTCTTGTTTCACCTCTCCCACTCGCTCTTGAAATCTCCAGTCAAGGCGCTCTCTCCCATGCCTTGCGCAAAACGTCAGTAACACCACAAATGTCAGAAACATCACCGTCAACTCAGAGTCTATTTGCGCAAACCTTATCTGGATGACTCACATACCGGGTTCGCACTTTGCCTAGCATTGCATAACCCACCTGGGGGTACTTGGCTAAATCTCAGCACTTGTCAATCTAGGTAGAAGCTCTGTTGAGGGAGTAAGACTATCCAGGCTTGTCTGAAATTTCAACCTATCATTCTCCACTCCTTAGAATCTTCCATTAACTAAAATAATCCAGCATCGTTATTGTGGACCCTGCCATAAATACCTTGACCCATTTACTCGCAGTCACAACAAACTAACCAACCTATGTTATAAGATTATGTCTAGGGAATCGGGTCTTTACCCTGGAATCCTGGTCCTCTGATCTCATCCGTCTTTGGTGCCAAATTAGTAAAAGGCCAGAAACAGTCGGTGATGAACCAGCCAGATGAAGAAATTGAGAGAAAGTGCAAAAGAGAAAATAATTTGCATATTCTCTCGGGCTTTGATATGATTTGTCTTTAACAGTCTCTTGATTGTTAGTAAAAATTGAATATTTTGGTTAATAGGATTTGCTCATGGCTGGATGGCATTCTTTAAAGCTAAAAGAGGTTTTTGATAGGCTTGGAACGGATCAGGCTGGTTTAACGCAAAAAGAGGCAGAAGGAAGAGTATTAGAATATGGTACTAATGAGATACAGGTAGGGAAAAAGATCTCTCCTTTAAGAATTTTTGCTGAACAATTCAAAAGTTTTTTAGTCATTATTTTGATAGTGGCTGCTGTTGTTAGTTATCTCATTGGGATTTTTCCTGGACAAGAGCCGAGAGTTGTTGATTCTCTCTTAATCTTGTTGATAGTCTTGGCTAATGGCATTTTTGGGTTCTTGCAAAACTATAAGGCAGAAAAAAGTATCGAAGCATTAAGGAGACTGGTTGCTCCCAGGGCAAAGGTGGTAAGAGATGGGCTAGTGCAGGAGATCGCTTCAAGGGATGTAGTCAGAGGAGATATAGTTTTGATCGAAGAGGGAGATGAAGTTCCGGCCGATGCAAGGTTGATAGAGAGTAAAGATTTAGCTATTGATGAATCAAGCCTCACCGGAGAAAGTGAAAGTGTAAAGAAAGAAGCTAAAGTTTTGGAAGAGGATATGCCTTTGGCAGAGAGAAGAAATCTCCTTTTTATGACCACCGTTGCAGTAAGGGGCAAGGGAAAAGCAGTAGTTGTGGAAACCGGGATGAACACGGAGGTTGGGAAAATTGCTGAGGAGATTAGAGAAACCAAAGAAAGGCCAACATCCTTTCAACTAGAATTAAATGCTCTGGGAAAGAAAATAACCTATGGAGTAATAGGAATAATTGCTTTTATTTTGCTGGTGCAGTTTCTAATAGATGCCGCTGATTTTGCTACTATTTTTCTCACAGCTATAGCTTTAGCGGTAGCATCAATTCCCGAAGGTTTGCCTGCTGTGGTTACAATTGCTTTAGCTTTAGGTACAAAAAGAATGGTCAAAAGAAATAGCCTAGTCAAGAAGCTGCCGGTTGTAGAGAGCCTTGGTTCTGTTGATACTATCTGTACTGACAAAACAGGAACTTTGACTGAAGGTTTAATGACAGTAAGAAAACTGTACTTCGATGGTGAGATAGTAGATGTTACCGGTGTTGGTTATAGTTTGGATGGAGATTTTCTCATCAACGGGAAAAAGATAGATGCAAAGAAATTTTCACCTTTACTCAATTGCGGTTTGCTTTGTAACAATGCAGTTGTGGGAAAAGATGAGAATCAAAAGAAAAAGTACATTGGAGATCCTACTGAAATTGCTCTCCTGGTCTCTGCTAGGAAAGCAAGCCTTAAACCTGATGAATATGTAAGAGTAGATGAGATTCCTTTTTCTTCTGAGAGAAAGAAGATGACCACTGTTTATAGAAAAGATAAGGAGCTTTTAGTCTTTACAAAAGGTGCCCCTGAGGTAATTTTAGAGAGATGTAGTTTTGTTCTCGAAAATGGAAAAGTGAGAAGACTCAGCAATGGGGACAAAGAAGTTATAGCATCAAGAAATAGGGATCTAGCCAAAGATGCTTTAAGGGTTCTGGCTTTTGCTCATAAAGTACTCAATGAAGAGGAAGAGAAGAAGAAGGAAAATATTGAAAATGACCTCATTTTTCTTGGCTTGCAGGGAATGATTGATGCTCCAAGAAGAGGAGTCAGGAAAGCTGTTGAGACTTGCAGGCGAGCAGGGATAAGGGTTGTGATGATAACTGGGGATAATAAAATAACTGCACAGGCCATAGCAAAGGAGGTCGGTATTGGTAGCAATATACTGGAAGGAAAAGACCTGGACCGTATTTCTAGCGAGCAGTTAAGGGCAAGAATCAAGGATGTGGATATTTTTGCCAGAGTTTCTCCAATGCATAAAGTAGGGATTCTAAAAGCACTGCAGGAGAATAAACACGTGGTCGCTATGACTGGTGATGGTGTGAACGATGCTCCTGCCTTGAAAAGTGCAGACGTTGGAGTGTCGATGGGCATAAGGGGAACCGATGTTGCCAAGCAAACATCTGATATGGTTTTACTTGATGATAACTTTGCAACCATTGTAGATGCTGTGAGGAATGGGAGAACAATTTTTGATAACATAAGAAATTTTGTTAGGTATTTGCTTACAACTAATTTTGCTGAAGTTCTTGTGGTATTCTTTGCTTCTTTATTTGGGTATTTACCCATAATGCCTGTGCAGCTGCTCTGGATTAATTTTCTTACAGATGGTCTCCCAGCTTTGGCTTTAGGTATTGATCCTACAAGAAAAGGCACAATGCAGAGAATGCCAAGAAAAAAAGCAGAGGGCATTATGAACAGAAAATCAATTTATTGGATTATGGCTATCGGTGTTGAGTTGGCTGTTGTTTTGTTGGCCATATTCTTTATCGGGCTTAAAAATGGATTGGCAACAGCCAGGACTATGGTCTTCACTGGTTTTGTTTTGTATGAATTTGTGAAACTCTCTGTCATTAGATATCAACAACAGTTAAGTTGGTTTTCAAATAAATGGTTGGTTTTGGCAACAAGCGGCTGCTTAGTCTTGCAATTAGCGATACTCTATACACCATTGAATCGTTTGTTCCATGTTGTTCCATTGGGCCTCTTTGAATGGTTTATTCTCTTGCTAGGGGCTGGACTAACTTGGATATTCGCAGTTTTAATTACAAAACATATAGTGCGGTATACCCATTAATTAGTCCGCATTGTTTACGGCTTATCCCATATACCGAGCTACTCTTCTTCCCTTCTCTGGTTGGATGGCTCCCCGGACTGGACAATGTTGATAACAAGTGACCAATTTAGATGAAGAAGCTACTTCTTCCAACATCCTGCTATGGTATCCCATGATTTATCCATTCTAGTTTTATCTTTAATTGAGATTACTATCGGTTTTAAGAATGCAGTAATTCTGCCCATTATTTCGTTGAATTCTTGATTCAGATCAAGTCGTGATTTGCGTAGGAAGGCAATCCACTGCTTCCTTCTTCCTTTAGTTTAGGTTTGGGAATGATTATATCTCCAAAGGCGATGTCCATTTGTAGTCTCTTTCTTGCCTGACCGAGAGTTGTATCAATCTTGAGCCGTATTCCCTCGTAATCCGTGTCTTCTTTTATCCGTTCCGATGTTATTGATAAGGAATTAAATTTAACTCCGTCATCACAATGTAAATCGGCAATATTTCTAAGAATGTATTCAAGTTCAGCAGGGTCATTTTTCACCTGTTCCGCTAGAAAATCGATATCTTTAGTTGGACGCGATCTTGGCAGCTTCAAACAAATCAGGAGAAGCCCCCCTTTCAACACAAAATGGTCAGAAAATCTGGAAATTGCCAGACGGCAAAGAAATCTTTCCTGAAAATATCGCAGTAGAAGAGCATCAAAATCTATCTTCTCTGCTCTCGCAATATTCATAAGTTTTGCTCTTATTGAGGCGGGTTTATTCTTAATCTCTCTTTTCATCTTTATTCCTGACCTGCTCCTAAATCATGGCATTAAGCCATGTCTCTAGCAGTGGTTTAATCCGACAAATTTCAGCATATTCAAGTAGTCTCTCCAGATTGCGATCCTTGCGTTTAAGATATTCAGATAGTCCTTCTTTAGCTATGTCAAGGCCCAGTTTATTGCGATATCGGAAACAATCACATATAGTCTTTTCTGGACAATAGATACGAATTTTATGACCGTTAATCTTTATCTCATTGATACCTGCTTCAAATTGTTTTTTTGAAAAATGATAAAATTCCACAGGTGGATATTCGATTTTTGGTTCCCTTGAACCTCGACAAATAGCCATTGATATGGTTGAGGGATTAAAAGTAGTCAGTTCATAATAAGATAGAGCTGAAAGCAGACATATAACTCCTTTTGGAACAGCATAGGTAAGATCAATAAAGCCCTGGTTGGAAACAAGGGGGATTTCTGTTAGGCGATAAAAACCCCTTTTTATCCGGATTATCTGCCCTTCATCTCTCATTCTTCTTATATCACGGCGATGAATGCCTGCTGCTAGAATATCCCTTGTTCTAGCAAACCCATTCCGTGTACTAAATATTTTGTATATCTTCTCATCCCTTTTGTTCATAACGACCTCTTTGGACAAATCCGTATACACATTATAATAAATGTAAACGATTTTGTCCAGTGGAGAAATTAAATCTGTTAATCAAAAGTGGACTGTTTTTGGTGGTTATCAGGGAATGTGTAAAATAACTCCTTAGAGTGGCCTGCCCCCGGTAATAGTACCACTTGTTAAGTTAGAGTCAACGGAACGATGGCCTCGGGAGCAGGCGGCCGATAGTTCAAGGCACTATGCGGCCTTACTTGATTGTATTCCTTCCGCCACTCTTCAATCAATATACTTGCTTCAGTCAATGTGGTAAGTACTTCCCGATCAACTAGCTCATCTCCTAGTGTTCCATTAGATGACTCTATGTATCCTCATCTCCCAGGGACTTCCTCGCTCAATGAAGAGCGTCTTTGCTCCTAGACGGTTCGGCCATCTAATCCTTATGATGCTAATGGGATTTTTAGTAATGTTCGGGATGCTAGCAATGTGGCGTCAATTAAAGAAAGTAGACGAATGGAAGGGATATGACACATATTCGCTCATAACGTTCATAGTCACTTTTGTTCTTGGGCTAGTGGCAGCAAGTTCTGTTGGAAGTGAAATAATGGGCTCAATTGAAAGACTAGTAGTTTGCTCTATCGGGCAATATTTCTTTGTAATCGCTTTAAAGACATATCGTACAAGTGAATAAACATTTGAAAGATTCTTGGTTATAGGCAGGCGTTTTTCAACCAAAGACGTACAAATGCTCTCCAAAACGATACTTCAGGTGGTGGCTCCCCGGGCAGGACGTTGTTAGAACTTTTTCCGAAGAAAATATAGAGATCCCAACCTACGGCATTCCGGTACAACAGCGGGCGAGAACACACTAGGCCAAATCTCAGCACTTGCCAATCTGGTTTTGGGTGTGGCGTGGCGAAGACCTCTTGATCCAGGCAAGAATCTCGGAAGAGGCAAGAAAGAGCGAAGTGAATCATGAGTTGAGCGGGGCGCTTCTAGAGTTCATCTTCTTCATCCGGCTCCCCGTACTGTGGAGGGGCATCACCTACTGACTCCACAACCAGTGGATACTTTACGTCCTCTTCAGATGATTGCACTCTTTCGAGTTCAACGGTGAAATGCCAATCATCCCCGTAATCGAAGAGAAACAACATTCTCTTCCCGAGCTTATCGAAAACTCTTTTTATCTTTGTTCTCTCGACACCCTCGAGTTTACTCTCTTCACCTATATCAGCAAATAGTTCATATCCTTCCTTTGAGTTTGTCGAGTTCTTTAAGTTGTCATAGAAGCCAAAGGCATGGTCGAAGTCGAAGTCAAAACTCTCTACGATGGATTCTGCCAAGCTATACAGTGTAGACCCTTCCGGAATTGCCAACACTCTGTGAGGCATTTCCCCTACATCACCATACCTACCACTCAGAGTTGCTTTGAGGAGATATATCTTTTCTCCCTGTCTCGCCTTACGTTTCTTCATGATCTTATCCTTCGCAGATTCTTACCCCTGTTTTTGAGTATTATTCGAGCTTGTGAGACGGAACACACCATTTGTCCGGGGACAACACGTAACCCCAACCTAACCCAAATCTCAGCACTTGTCAATCTGGTTGGAGGGCTTTCGTGGAGATCCAAATTATGTAATCTACTGACCGCTGGGGGTTTGGGTATAAGAATATGACATTTTGTGTGTAACTGAACGGAGTTTGGGTGAGAATTGAAAGTTCGAATTAGATAGACACAGCTCCTGGAGCCAAGTGGGGAGTGTATCTTATCAGTGAGACCTAATTTCCAAAGAAAAATCGCGTTAACACACCTTAGAAAGTGTTACGTCCTCCGATAGGGCAAAATCCAAGTAATTTTGACTTGCGAAGTGCCAAGTCTCTTAGAATAAACTGAATAGTTTCCCAATAAAGAAAACATAAAAGATTACAAGTAGCCACCCTTCCCATTTCGTGACTTCTTTATCGTGGGTTATGAAAAAATAAAGCAGCGTTGCTATTAACATCATAGGGAGGCCGAAGGTAAGTATACTATGCGGAATAATTAGAGTTCCAATTAAAGCAGGGATCCCCATTACCGCGAGAGCATTAAATATGTTGGAACCCAATATATTTCCTACGGCCATTTCCGGTTTTCCTTTTTTTGCTGCGGCAATGGTCACCATTAGTTCAGGTAAAGAAGTACCCAAGGCTACGGCACTAATTGCTATTATTTCTTTTCCTATATTTAATATTTCTGAGAGTTTGATAACCGACTCAACAGTATACTTTGCACCAAGGTAAATAAAAAAAGCGCTTACAGCAAGAATAACTAAGATTTTCCAATCTAGTTTTCCTCCTTGCTTAATTTCTTCTTTCGTCCCTTTTCTGATTTCAATATTCTCATATTTCTTTCTTGTGTTTATAGTGTAAAGTGAATAAAGGATAATACCCCCTAGGCACAGCAAAGCTTCAGGAAAACTAAAGATACCGTCCCAAATAGTTACTGCGAGTAAGAATGCTGAACCGATCAACAGAGGCAGATCAACATGGACAAGCTCGTAGGTGAGTTTCATTCTCCTACCAACTATGGCAGCAATGCCTAAAACGAGAAATATGTTTGCTACATTTGAGCCAACAACATTCCCCACCACTATTTCAGAAGAGTTTCTTAAGACGGCAAAGATCGACGAAATAAGCTCAGGCAAAGAAGTACCTACTGCTACGATAGTAGCTCCAACGATAAAGGCCGGAATCCCAAAAAACAAACCGATTTTTTCAGCAGAATGAGTAAAATAATCAGAAGCTTTAATTAAAACAAATAAACTTACTACGAAAACTATTATCCAAATTAAAGTGGGATGCATAAATTTATCCTGGACTAAGGTTAGAAACTAGGTTCGTACCTAACTGGGCCTATTTGCTGCTGGCGCATAAGAGAACAGAAATAGTTTGAAGAGATTCAATTTCAGTATAATTGCGTTATCTTTTTATTTACAAATTCCCTGAGGGAATCCTCTGCAGATAAACTAAGGCAAAACTCAAGGTTGTCAATCTGTTTGGAGGGCTCTGGTGGAAGATTCTTTTTGCCATCGTTGATAAATCTGCCGTAGTTTTTGATAATTAACTTCTGAAAAACTATTTATAACTATGTCTGCAGAAGATAAATCTTGCTTTCCAGAGTTCGGATTCTCAAAGCCAATACATCTCATTCTTGCTGACTTAGCCGCTTCTACACCGTTCTTTGAATCTTCTATTACAATACATTCTTCCGGTTGAGCACCTATAATTTTAGCAGCATAAAGAAAAGTGTCGGGGGCAGGTTTTCCATTGTTGACCTCATCACCACTCACTTTTGTCTGGAAGAATCTTTCTAAGTTAAACATCTTAAGAACTATTTCAATGTTTTTAATTGAAGCAGATGATGCTACAACAAGTTTTACATTATTTCTGTATAATTCTTTAATTAACTCAGCTACTCCAGGCATTGGCTTCTCATTTTCCTGTGATAACAGATAATCCATGTAGCTGGTTCTTCCCATTTCAACCAATTCTTCAAGTGACTGATTAAGTTTGTATTTGTTTTTTATGTGTAACCACATTGGTCTACTCGCAGTACCAACAAAAGAATCCTGTTTCTCGTCAGAAATGGCCAAACCTAAATTTTTAAAGAGTTTCTTTTCAATTTTGAAATGGATTGGTTCACTATCAATTATGACTCCATCCATATCAAAAATTATGCATTTGAACATAGAATTACCCCCGAGTTATTCAACCCGATAGGACAATCATTTTGTCAACATGAACATGGGATACAAATTGGCCGTCGATGAGCGCAAATCGCCACAGAACAGATAGCTAGGTATAGATGAACCTGCTCTTATTTTAGCTTAAGTACTCCAAAAATAAAACTTGTGATTTGTTTACCACCTATCCGAAAATTTCCTGATAGCATCTTCTGGAGATAAGTTAAGCTAAAACTCAGCACTTGTCAATCTGTTTGGAGGGTTCTGGCGGAGATTGCTTTTTCGAAGCCTCTTTCTGCATTTATTTATCTTGAGTTATTGGCGGGTAGGTATTTGGGTTTGAAGCTTAACGTTCAAGGGTAAAAGAAGCTCTCGAGGCATTTGGATGAACCCAAAGTGTGGGCTGCAAACACGCTGCTACCTGAAGTACTCATACTAAACATGCTACCGTGGAGTAAAAATCATTATATCTAGCACCCGTGCTACTGGCATATTGACAGCATTGGAGATTTGCTCTAAAGATGCTTTCGAATGCTTATACAAATTCTTCCATTCTGAAAGGAAAAACGAGTACCACTTCCGGTTGACAGTTGTACCTCCAAGATTTTTCATCGTATTCAAATCAATCATTGGAAAGATATGAGGAAAACTAAAATGTAAGAATTTTGTGACACTCACTCCGGAAGTCGAGTCCCTGGAAGAACTAGCCCTTTTTACCGGACCACAAAGTTTACGAATGACCGCGTTTATATCAATATTTGAAATGTCTTTAGTATTAAGTTCTTTCCTAGTAGGTTCCAAGGCGGCCAATTCCCGTTTCGCTTGTTCAAATCGGATTGAAGTTACCCTACAGATTGTTGGATTCCATGAAAAGACCAATGCCACCTTCAGATTCAAAGCATCGGATAAGGACGGATGTCCTTTGAAAAAGGAGAGGATAGAAGGGTACGTTAATGCATAGTAGTAACCCCTTCCTATTTTCTGGTCTTTTTTCCATTTGTCTTGGAAAGCAGTAACAGACAAATATTTAGTTACAACATTTTGGAGATTAGTTCTAAACATCTGTGCCCCTCCTGAATAAGTATTTCAGCTAACCTTGTTATATGCAAACCTACCACTTGTATGAAAACTGTCTAATAGCATCCTCTCGGAATAAGTTAAGCCAAATCTCAGCACTTGTCAATCTAATTTAGGGGTATGCTGTTGAGGCAATCATCAAGACCAAAAGAACCTCTAAATTTGACAAACTCTTTATTTATGCTATATATACAATGCTAGAAAGGTTTTCTTAGATTGGCAGTATGCTACAATGGAGTAGCCTATGGGCAATCAATGTGAGACCTTCATTCCTTCCAGGCTAGAACATATCACTTTTCTTTCCCATCAAACTAACAATTCCCAATTCAAATCAATAATAGAGTTTAATACCTTTTTTTTTAAATGTGCAATAGATTATCTTTAAGTTAATATAACGTATCTTTTCGTGGTGAAGAAAGTAGGAATAATATTAGACGCTAGATTAGCCAAAAGAAGAGCTCGTATCTCTTCAATGAGGAGGATTCTATCATTTACAGGCTTTGGCCTCTTTTTTGGGCTTTTATTAGCCTCTGAGGCACTAATTTATGAATACATCAAGAGGGAAATATAATGAATAAAACAAAACAAACTGAACAAAAAGAGATGGGAAGAGTTAAGCTGGGAGATACTCAAGACCTTGTTGTTTCTATCGTAGATGATGAGAAGGTAGATCTAAGGATCTTTCTGAATACGGATAGTTATAAAGGACCTACAAAGAGAGGAGTAAGATTTTATCTCTTTGATGATAACTGGCCAGAGTTTATGAAGCTGATGGAGAAAGTAGATAGAAAGTACCAAGAGCTTACCTGAGGGCAAGAGGGGGAGGCAGCGCCCACAAGACAGCCAAGCAAAGAAATATACCTCACACGTAGGATATAAGATATTTTCAAAACTCAATGAAAGGGAGTGATAACATCAAAACTATTGTATTGACGGCTATTGTGGTGCTTTTGCTCGCTCTTGACTGGGCAGCACTGCACGACATCTTAAAGGGTGAGCCAGACCTATACCTGGAATACGCAATAGTTATGTTCAGCATGATTGTATTTGGTGTTATGATTTTCATCACACTGAAAAGAAAGAACAAGAGAGCGAACGTCGCCTAATGGACTGTTTGTGCGTCGGGTTAAGTCAAGATTTTATGCTGATTGGCAAGAAAAAACGCTTTCATACAGGCTCATACAGACGTTTTCTCAAGGCAAGGCAGCCTGTATGATAGGTAAAATTAGAGTGTCTATATCAAGAGAGTTTTGTCAAGCCAGCTGTGGGATACGGGGATTTTAGAGAGCAATCCTAATTTTGAGCTCTGAACTACTTATTTTACAAAATTCAGGGGTAAATTAAAATGAAGTGGCTCGAAAAATTGTTAGAGGAAACGATCGCAGCTAATGCCTATTTATTCTGGAAAAAATATGTCCAACAAGAGAATCGTGATGAAAATTCAGAGGACAAGGACTCAGACGAGGAGTCCGATGGGCAGATGTTGTGATTACTAACAAGAACGGAAGGTGATGAGAAAAAAGGCCGATATACAAGCTGATAAAAGAGGGGAGTCCTCTAACTAGTAGATAATAGGAGAGTTCGAGGCTAAGAAGGATCTGAAGTAAATGGAGCTTAAGCAAGGATAAATACAATGTCCCAGCAAAGAGATATGTCATATGAAAAAAGCCAAATTAACTTGGTGGAAATACACGCCCCCTATGAAATAAAAAAAGGCATAGATGGTCCTCATGAGGGAAAACCTCGAATACTCACAAATGGTTCTTCGCTCACTGTTGAAAATTACGTCAAAAAAGTATTTGAAAATAAAGGTTATACTGTTGTCAGAGGAGGGGATTTGGGCAAATTTCTTAGATTCTGCTGTGGCGGGTGGACTGGCTATATCGACGAGGCGCACGGAAAAGAGAAATTTGTTGTTCTGAATAATCGCAACCGGTCAATATGTAATAGTGGAATGATTTCTAAGCAATGGAATACTATGATAGATAATGCCTATCACATGTGGTCGCTGTATCATCGAAACTACTCTCCAAAACTTGTACTGACTTCAAAATTATGCGAAGCAGTTAAAATTTTTGAGGAAGATGAAATAATTCGTTTGCTAAAGATGTATAGCCAATCATATGCGCAGGACGTAGACTGGTTTGTCTTCAATAAAAAAACTAAAGATAGACAATTCGTCGAGGTTAAATCTCGGAACGATAGCATAAGGTATACCCAACTGAAGTTTAGTTTAGATGTGAGTAAACTAGGCAAGAATCTTTTCACTGTTGTTTATGTTTTTCCAAATAACATTGAAGAGTTAGATAAAGTAAGAGATAAAGCGAGAATAACAAAAGCGCACCTAGACTGTGCTGCAAAAGACTTGAGGAAATTATATAGAATAGGAGCCGACACAGTATATAGAGTATATAAAGTGTATGAGAAAAACCTTGTAAGTTTTGCACGGCGGATACCTCCATTTAAAGATATAGATATGGTTGCTCAAGGTAAATACGGTGTTAACCCAAATTGTCTTCTTTTTTTCCTTAAGAAAACCAAAAACGTCTGTATGGATATAGATTATGATGAAAAAAAACTGTGGGGCGGCGATAAATATTTTGGAATGAAAGAGTACCTATCACGCCTAGAATCGGAGTGGCATGAATTGAGAACAGTCGGGCTCTTACTAAAAGAAAACGAACCAAATAAATTCAATGAGGTAGTGGAAAAGTTGAATAAAGAAACAATTAAAGAAAAACTCACTTCAACAAATCAAATAACTAACTTATGTGTAAATTGTTGGTTATCGGGTGATTGTGAAAGAGGGAAAAAAGCAATCAAAAAGAGAGAGATAATTACGGATTGCCGAGGTTATTTTCCTCGAGACAAATAGGGAAAAGTAGGCTAAAGAAAATGTCAAAAATAGCTATTCTAAACTTCGAAGGCGGAACAGGTAAGACTGCCATCCAAAGGAAGATTTTATACTGACTGACAAGAAAAAAAGACCTCCATAAAGGCTTATACAGGCACTTTCTCAAAGCAAGGCAACTATTGACCTGGGTAAACTTAAAGCTCCTCTATCGAGAGAATTTTATCAAGTCAATTGCGGGATAGAGAGATTTTTTAAGCAAGGAAGGTGAACCATGCAACAGGTAATAGTACAGATTGATTGGTACACTAAGTTTGTTTTAACTCTAATTGCTGTATTGTTAGCAGGAACATTGGTAAAAGTTAACATTGTTAGTAGGCCCGCCGGGGCATCTAGCGAACAAGCCACGATACCCGTGGAGATCAGGGCTGTAAATTTGCATTGGACGGACTTTATGCCAGTTAAGGTAATGAACTGGCCAAAAGATAAAACTAAGTGACAGTCGGTAACATAAATTAAGATTTTGTGCTGATTGCCAAGAAAAAACGCTTTCATAGAGCCTCATACAACCACTTTCTCAAGGCAAGGCAACCTATGTGAGACCTAAGTAAAATTAAGGCTCCTCTATCAAGAGATTTTTATCAAGCTAGTTGTGGGATAATAGGGGGATTTTCAGAGAACGAGCCTATTTTGAGTGCTAAACTGCGTATTTTACAAAATTCAGGAGTAAGCTAAAATGGACTGGCTCGGAAAATTTTTAGAGGAGACGATCGCGGTTAATACTCATTTGTTCTGGCAAAAATACATCCGGCAAGAGAATCGTGATGAAAATTCGAAGGAGGAGTCCAGGGACTAGATGTTGTGGTCGCTATGGAGGGGGCACGCATTGGAAAAAGCGGACGGTCTACAGGCTGACAAAGGAGGAGAATCTTTCGGCTAGTAGGATGAGGGGACAGTTCAGGTTCAAGAAGGATATGGTCGATAGATGGCGGGAGGAGAGGAGTTGAAAATGTTCGTCGATGATAGCCGAGGCATAAGCGAGGTAGTTGGGATATGAGTAGTTGTGCGAAATTGCAGGAGGCGCAGACATATGTTTGATAAAATTGCAAAAGAATCTATAAAGGAACTCATCTTGGAAGTATCGAAAAATCCACTTCTTCATTTTTCAGAAAAGAGTTTGCAGGTTAGATTGGCTGCGAAACTTATGAAATACCCAGAACTTACTACACCAGTTCAGACAGGTTTATATAGGAGATATGAGAGACAGATGAAAAGATTGAAATCAAACCAGTCTTATCTAAAGAATGCATTAAGTATTGCCCCATTACAAATGGAATATGGAACAAATGATCCTGGTCCCTATAGAATTGATATTGCAATTCTTGATCCAGAAGAGATTAGGCTAATTGATAATTGGCAATTCCAGAAAAGCGGGAAATATCTTGACCCTCTAATCGGTATTGAAATAGGCACGGAAAAGACCGGTATGGGCAAGATCTCTGATGAACATTTAGAAAATGATGCATTTAAGCTCAGAAATTCGAAGCTTGCCTACATTTTGAACATCTTGAGAAATACTAATGTGTGTCGAAAACAAACAATAAGCTACCGAAACAAAACTCAACAACTGCAGTCATTTAGAAATGGTTTGAAGGAGAAAAGTGTCTCGTCTAAATATCCCCAAATTAGCTGGATAGGCTTGATAATTCACATTGCGTATCAGGAAGCGGAATTTTTCGACATTAGTAATGGCTGGAAAACTTTTACAGTTCCGTCTGAAGATTTCCAGAATGCTGTAAATAAAAAATTGTCCTGATAAAAGACTGTGCCGAAATTTTGCCTTCGGCACAACTTCTTTTACCTGCAAAATGCTATCTTTTGTCGCCTTGTGTGACACGGCGGCACTGACTACCTCTCTCTAAACTAAAATTCTTATTTTATCAATATCCTATTTCATAAATTGACGCCAATTTGTCATCTTTTTCTGTTTATTGGTGGCGACTCATATCCTCACTTAATTATTGGTTCCCCAAAATTTTCTCGCCTGTTTTTCCTTGCTACTGAATTATTAACCGTTTTTAGTCCTACAGGTAAACACTAAAGAATCTTAAATACTTGTTTTTTTGCTCAACAAAGACTATAATTAATAAAACGAATTCTAACTAAGAGGAGGGTAAGATGAATAAGGCAGAATTAATAGAAGGGGTAAGGACTGAGACAGGACTAACAAAGAAGGTCTCTAGGGAGGCGATTGATGCAGTAATCTCAGCTATAACCGACTCCCTGACCAGGGAAGAAAAGGTTACTTTAGTTGGTTTTGGCACTTTTCAGGTCATGAAAAGAAAGGCGAGGAGAGGAAGGAACCCTCAAACAGGAAAAGAATTACAGATCCCGGCTAAAAAAGTCCCCAAGTTTAAACCGGGGAAGGGACTAAGGGAAAAGGTAAAATAAACAAAAATAGCCAAATCAGGACTTATGGCCGTTGACAACAAAAAAAGACGCACATAAAGGCTCATAGAGGCACTTTCTCAAGGGGACGCAAGCCGCCATAGCACTTAAGTAGAATCGATGCTTCTCTATCAAGAGATTTTTTTCAAGCCAGTTGGGGAATAGAGAGGGGTTCTGAATAATGCTGACTGAAGATGTGTCTTGGGACTTGGAAGGCATAACCAAATTGTTCGTAGGTGTAGGAGAGGCAAGATTAAAGGAATAAGAGGAGTTTATAAGAGGAGACGAGCTAGTTATGAAGAAAAAGTGTAAGGCAAGGGTAATGGTGGAGGTGTTAGGCAGTCTCCTACTGGGAGTAGTTCTACTTACAACAGTTCTAGCTTATGCTCCAGCCCTTGCGGAACTTTCTAATTACAACCCTGAAGGACTGAAAGCCACTACTCTTGAGGAGGTTTTGGCTCTTCCTGACGAGGAGATTGATTTGGCTACTGCCATCATGATTCTTTGCAAAGAATGGGATGCTAGTTTTGATGTAGCAGGGTCCTTAGAGGAAATTGACAGGATGGTACTTGAGTTAGAGCTGCGGATTGGCCCTCAGGATAATCCAGAGAGAATAGTAAGTCTAATCAATAAATACCTCTTCGAGGAAAACACCTATTCTGGTGCAGACCCTAGTGACCCTGGCTTCATGAAGGACCTAGAAATCTCAGCTCTTCCCTGTGTGATGGAGAATAAGAAGGGCGATTGTCTGGGTCTTTCCCTCCTTTACCTTGCTCTTGCAGAGCGTCTTGGACTCCCTATTTATGGAGTAACAGCTCCAGCGCATGTCTTTGTTCGTTATGACGATGGAGAAACGAGGATCAATATCGAGACAACTGATAGAGGTAGGGAATCTAAAGACAGTTACTATGAAAAGAAGTATATGCTGCACCCCACCTACAGAAACCACAATTTCTATCTTAGAAACCTTCTCAAAGGAGAGGTAATAGGGGTCTTTCTTAGCAACCTTGGGGCAGCTTATCATGAGAAAGGTATGTACAATGATGCTATAGTTGAGTTAAAGGAAGCTCTAGAGATTAACCCTAGCGATGCTGGGACACATTACAACCTCGGTGTAGCCTACGATACGAAAGGGATGTATGATAAGGCTATAGCTGAATATAGGAAAGCTATAGAAATCAACCCTAACGATGCTAAAGCATACTGTAATCTTGGTATAGCTTACTATGAGAAAGGGATGTACGATAAGGCTATAACTGAGTTTGAGAGGGCTGTAAAGATTGATCCCACCCATGCTGAGGCACATCACAACCTTGGGCTAGCTTACGATATGGAAGGGATGGATGATGAGGCCATTGCTGAATACAAAAAAGCTCTAGAGATCAATCCTGACTACGCTGAGATACATTGTATCCTTGGTGTAGCTTACTATGAGAAAGGGATGTACGACAGAGCCATCGCTGAGTTTAAGAAGGCCATAAAGATCAATCCTAACGATGCTAGGGCACATTTCGGTCTTGGTGTAGCTTACTATGAGAAAGGGATGGACGATAAGGCTATTGTCGAGCTAAGGAGAGCCCTAGAGATTGACCCAAACGATGCTAAGGCGCATTACAACCTAGCTGCAGCTTATTACTATGAAGGAGAGTATAGCCTAGCCATTGAACACTGCGACAGAGCCATTGAGCTTGGACATAGGGTTTATCCTGGACTTCTTGAGGCTCTGAAGCCATATCGAACAAAGTGAAGGACAACGAAAGACCTTTCGAAAAGGTCACTAAGCTTAAACCACGGAGAGGACTGAAAACGAGGAGGCTTTGACAGAACATCCAATCAAAATTGAGAGAATTGATAGGATGCGACAGCAAGGCGTCCCATAGAGCCTCACGCAGCCACTCTCCCAAAGCAAGACAGCCCATGTGACCTGGTCAAAACTAGAGTTTCTCTATCAAGAGAATTTTATCAAGCCAGTTACTAGATAGAGGGTTATCTTTGTAGAAGGGAATTGATCAAGGAGTCTTGAAAGATGGAAAAGAAAGGAGGAGGCTGGGTATCAGCCGTAATACTTGGAGTGCCCCTCATAGTAGCTATCGTATTAGCTGTTCTTATGGGTTATCTGAACATAACTAAGTGGACGGGTGGGGTGCGCGCGTAAGTTTTGGTTGGCAGAGTGAAGAAATGGCCGAGCTCAAAGACAAGTTGCAGTCGTCTTTTGATGCTCTAACGGATGGACTTGAAATCTTTCGGAAGAAATTAGCCAAGGTAATTGAAGAATAGTAGATAGGCTTGATCTCCGATCCTTATGATAAGATAACGATGCAGCCAGCCTGCAAATTCTGCTAGCTTAGGCTTCCTTCATGTTCTCAAGCTGTGCAGCATTTCTGTACCAGAAGAGACCAAAAATCTTCGTGTTGGGGTGAGACTTCACTCCCCACTGAAAAACTGGCCAAGATTACATATACACTAACCTATACATCCCCAAATATCTCCGGACTCACACCTTAGCTCTAATAAGGTAGGCTCCCTGGGCCGGGTAGACCATGATCTTGCCGGGGCTGAGTCGGGTCCTTAATTTTACCCCGATTCTGGGCTCAAATCCTAATGTCGCGCGCACGACAATCCCCAAAATCCTCATCGCCAAACACTTTCCGCTGACTTAATTATGTAATTCCCCCCTTAACCAACACCAAAATCCGACGCTTTTGACACCCCACACGTTTCTGCTAACCTAACAATAATCTTTAAAAACCATACTTCAACGAGGAGGTGAAAAAGAATGGAAAAGAAGGGCAAGAAGAAAGTATATATGGTTATAGTTGCGATAATAGCCATAGTGCTAGTTGTTTGGGCAGTCTGGTTAAGAGGTCCTAAAGTAGCAAAGATTGAGCTATCTGTTGAACCATCTACTCTGGTTGCCGACGATGAATCTACTGCAGTTGTTACTGCCAAGATATTTGATGCCGA